>ERZ1048686.14-NODE-14-length-176183-cov-15.943121_pt1 | contig 176183 bp, 153 predicted proteins | sample MGYA00383099_ERZ1048686 | MGnify/ENA primary metagenome ERZ1048686 (study PRJEB29581, sample SAMEA5548369) | metagenome | biome: marine; feature: coastal; material: water | depth 25 m | study: Short-term variability in the microbial, nano- and picoplankton... | reverse complement strand
CGACTTTACGGTTACGGCTCCAGTAGCTATTACTTATACAGCTCCGGCGAGTGATGCTTCAAATGCTTCTGAGTTTTATGATCCTGATGCAACTATTGCACAAGCAAATTTAGATGCTGATATTGCTGCTTGGTTAGAAACTCAAAATGCAACAGTTAACGGAAGTGTAACTGATGGTTGTAACCCTGTTATTACCAATGATTACATAAATCAATCTATTTCGTTCTGTGCTTCTGATAGTATCACCGTTACTTGGACTATTACGGATTTATGTGAAACTATTAATTTCAGTGCTACATATACATTTACACAACCTGACGGTATAAGCTTTACAGAGCCTTCTAGTAGAAATACTAATGCATGTGATTTTGATAATGATGATATTACTATTGCGCAATCAGATTTAGATGCCGATATCGCTACATGGGTTAATAATCAAACTAATATTATTATTAATACTCTTACAGGAGGTTCTCCTACTGTTACTAACGATTTTACGAATCAATCTCTAGATTTATGTACTGGTGGTAGTGTTACAATCAACTGGACTATTGATGATATTTGTGAAACCATTAATAAATCAGCTTTATATACGGTTACTGCTCCTACTGCAATTACTTATACTAATCCTGCGGACGATACATCTGACGCCTGTGATTATACAACTCAGAGTGATGTAGATACTGCCTTTAACAATTGGGTAGCTGCTCAAACTGCTGCTTTTTCTATTGCTAACGGTTGTTCACCCGTATTAACTAATAATAGTGCTGCGGCGGCTATTCCTGTTTTATGTGATGGTGGTGTAACTTCCATTACTTGGACCATTACTGATTTATGTGAAACCTTTACGGAAACTGCTGACTTTAATTTAACAGCTCCTATTGATATTACTTATACCAATCCTGCTGACGATACATCTGACGCATGTGACTTTGGAACTTCTGATTTAACAGCTGCTCAAAGTAATCTTGATTTTGCCATTGCCACTTGGGTAACTAATGAAACAACTAGAGTTAATGATAGTTTTAGTGGTGGGTGTTCATCGACTGTAACAAATGATTTTGTTGCGCAATCTATAGATTTCTGTATTGGAGGTTCTATAGAAATCACTTGGAGCATAAGTGACTTATGTAGCACTACAAATGTAAGTGCAATGTATACATTTACACAACCTGATGCTCCAACATTTAATCAAAGCACATTACCTTCTGATATAACGGTAGAATGTGATGTTATTCCAGATGCAGAAGCACTTACTGCTTCAAATTCATGTGGCAATTTAGATGTGATTTTTAATGAAACTATCACAAATGGATCATGTCCTAATGCATATTCTATTTTAAGAACTTGGACAGCAACAAATATCTGTGGAGTATCTATTACTAATACTCAAACTGTTACTGTTGAAGACAACACAGCTCCAGAACTTACATTACCAGCTAATATAACTGCTGAATGTAGTGATGACTTAACGCCTATAGCTTTTGGTACTGCAACCGCTACTGATAATTGTGATGCAAATCCTATCGTAACTTTTAACGATGTTATTGTGGACGGCACTTGTTCCGGTAATTTCACAATCACTCGTACTTGGACTGCTACTGATGCATGTGGAAACACAGTTAGTGCGAATCAAATCATATCAACAGCTGATAAAACTGCTCCAGATTTTGATCAAACTACGCTTCCAGCAGACTTAGTCGTAGAATGCGACGGTATACCTGCTCAAGAAATTTTAACAGCAACAGATAATTGCGGTATTGCAACAGTAACTGTGAATGACGTTAGAACAGACGGGAATTGTCCTAATAACTACATAATAACGCGCTCTTATACAGCTACGGATGAATGTGGTGTTACTAATACTCACGTTCAAATAATTACAGTACAAGACAGTACACCTCCTGTTTTTGTTGAGACATTACCTAATACAAATATCGTAGTTGAATGTGACGCTATCCCTGTAGCAGAAACGTTAACAGCTACTGATAGCTGTAATTCAGCTACTGTATCAGTTAGTGATTCACGAACTGATGGAAATTGCCCTAACAGCTATACTATAGTTCGTACTTGGGTAGCTACTGATGTTTGTGGATTAACAACTACACATACTCAAAATATAATTATTCAAGATACTACGCCTCCAACATTTGTAGAATCTTTACCAAGAGATACAACTGTTGAATGTGATGCAATACCTGATGTAACTAGTTTAACGGCTACTGATAATTGTGGTGATGCCCTAGTAACAGTAAGTGACGTAAGAACTAATGGAAATTGTCCTTCAAATTATTCAATTGCTCGTACTTGGGTTGCTACTGATGATTGTGGATTAACAACTACCCATACTCAGGTTATAAACGTACAAGATACAACTGCACCAGTACCTACATCAACTTTTGAAACAACACTTGATGTAAGTTGTACCGATATTCCTGATGCACCCGAGGTAGAGTTTACCGATAACTGTTCTTCAAATGTAATTGTTGTTTTTGATGAGACAAATTCATTTGACGAAAATGTAATTACAGATTATCAAATTATAAGAACTTGGACAGTTAGAGATGCTTGTAATAATGAAGAGGTATATACTCAAACATTAAATGTATCACTTGATGAAGTTTTAAATGAAGTTGTTGCTGAAGACAGATGTTTTGATGAAGGTGTTTTGAACTTAGATAATTTCTTAGCAGATGATGTTTTTGGTGGTACCTGGGAAATTATTGAAGGTAGCACAATAGCAACTATAAACGGTAGTATTTTTGACCCTACTAATTTAGATTCTGCATATTCCGAAGAGTTTAATCCTAATACTGATGGAATTCAATATGTATTAAGATATACAGGATTCCAAAGCGGGTGTATAAATATTACTGATGTAATTATGGTTGTTGACGCCAAATGTAGAGTTTTACCTTGTGGTGAAAAGGATATTAGTATTTCAACTGCAATAACACCAAATGGAGATGGTTTTAATGAATCATTTGATATTCAGGGCATAGATTTATGTGGTTTTGTTGCTGAAATAAAAATATTCAACCGTTGGGGAGCTCTTGTGTTTGAGTCTAACGATTATACCTTGGGTAGTTTAAAATCGGGATCTGGTGTCTTTGGAGATTGGAATGGATCATCACCTAGATCATCTATCGGGAACAACGGACAATTACCAAACGGAACCTATTACTATATCATTAATTTAAGAAACAGTGGATTGAACCCATTAACAGGTCCAGTTTATTTAGGAACAAAATAATATCTTAACCTATGAAACTTTTAAAACATAATATAATCGCTATTGCGTTGTTAAGCTGTACGGTAGGGGTTGCGCAACAATTACCGCAATTCACACAGTATATGTACAACACAATCTCAATAAATCCAGCTTATGCAGGAAGTAGAGAGGCTTTAAGTATAGTTGGATTACATCGAAGCCAATGGGTTGGATTTAAGGGAGGTCCTATTACACAAACACTGTCTATACACACTCCGCTTAGAAATGATAGGATAGGCATAGGTTTGTCGTTTATTGAAGATGATTTAGGGCCCCAAAATTTTACCTATGTATACGGTGATTTTTCATATAGTATTCCAACAGGTAAAGATGGAAAGTTAGCATTTGGTTTAAAAGGTGGATTTACACAGTTTAGTTTTGATACAGATTTTCGTCTAAATGAAGACAATCAAAATGACCCACTAATTTATGGAACAGAAGATAGATGGGCTCCAAATATTGGTGCAGGTGTTTATTGGAGTACAAATAAGATTTATGCTAGTTTATCTGCTCCAAGAATATTAAATAATGATGCCAATAACGCAAATGATTTTGAAGCATTAGATCGTATAAGTTACTATTTTACAGCTGGTGGTGTAATTGATGTAACAAAAAGTATAAAGTTTAAACCAGCGGCTTTAATTAAAGCTACTAATGGTGCTCCTATATCATATGACTTAACTGGAAATTTTTTATTTAACGAAAAACTTTGGTTAGGTGCTTCATATAGAATTAATGAACAAACTGCTGCTATTGGTGGTATTGTAGATTTTCAAGTATCTAGACAATTACGAATTGGTTACGCTTATGAAAAACCAATATCTGAAATTGCAGACTATACTACAGGAACGCATGAAATACTTCTTATGTATGAGTTTAAATTCTTGAGTTCTAAATTAAAATCACCTAGATATTTCTAATACAAATTTGTCTATGAATACTAAAAATTACATATTAGTTTGTGTTGCGTTTATGCTTAGTTTTTCAGTGTTTTCTCAACAAGGAAAGCAAAAAAGAGCTGATACATTATTCAATAAGTTTTCTTTTGTAAAAGCTGCAAAACTGTATACAGAACTTCTTCAAGATAACTATAACAGAGACTATGCTACAAGAAAGCTTGCAGACAGTTATGCGTTTCTAAGAGATCCAAGAAATGCTTCAAGATTTTATAAAAGTGTTGTTAAGCAGAAAAATGTCCCATTGGAGTACTATTACAAGTATGCACAATCACTTCGTGGAATGAAAAAATATGATGAATCTCAAATTTGGCTTAAACGTTATAAAGATTCTGGTGGTGTTGTTAATGCCAATGATTTTTCAAAAGATATTAATTTTATAACCAGCGTATTTGGCGCAAAACAACAATATTTTTTGGACAGAGTTCGCTTCAACTCTAAGTATAGTGATTTTGGAGCCATTGAACATGACGGAAAAGTATATTTTGCTTCCGCTCGTGATGAAGGCGTTGCAATAAAGCGTTTATATGGATGGAACGAACAACCTTTTTTAGATATATATGTTACTAAAGCTGGTTCTAAAAGCAATGTTGACCATACAGCAAAACTACCCGGTGATGTAAACTCCATTTATCATGATGGTCCGGTTACCATCACAAAGGATGGAAAAACCATGTACTTCTCAAGAAATAATTTCAAAGATAATATTGAAGTAAAGGATAAAAAAGGGTTAACCAATATGAAAATCTACCGTGCGACATTTGTTGATAGTTTATGGACGAATGTTGAAGATCTTTCTATAAATGGTGATAATTTTTCAACCCAACACGCAGCTCTTAATACTGATGATACTAAATTATATTTCACTTCTGATAGACCAGGAACTATAGGTGGGTCTGATATTTGGACTGTAGATATAGCTCAAGACGGAACACTTGGGAATATAGAAAACTTAGGAGATATTATCAACACAGAAAGTGCAGAAGGATTCCCTTTTGTAAATAATGAAGGTGTTTTATTCTTTTCTTCTGATGGACATACAGGTTTAGGCTTGCTAGATATCTTTGCAACAATAAAAGGTGATGATGAAGTAAGCATCGCAGATGTAATAAACTTAGGAGTACCTGTTAACTCGAATAAAGATGACTTTGCCTTTACCATGAATCAAAATGGTATAACGGGATATTTTGCCTCAAATCGCCAAGGAGGTCTTGGTAGTGATGATATTTATGCATTCCACAGAGAACCAGTTCTTCATGTCGAGGGTGTTGTAACTGACGCTATAAATACCAACCCTATAGTAGCAGCAAAAATAACTTTATTTGATGACCAAGGTAATCAAGTGGCCTATATGGAAACAGATGAAAATGGTTATTATCAAATAAATATTGATAGAAATAAAGATTATAAAATAGTTGCTAATCAGGATAAGTACATTGAAGATTATAGAGAATTCACCTCAAAAAATATTCAAACTGAATTGATTACCATTACTGGGAATTTACTATTAAACCCAGTACAAAATGTTGTTAAACTAGCTGAATTAAATACCAACAATTTAGATTACGAAAACAACTTGATGGGAAACGATTCTACATCTGTAAAAAATGCGCAACTTAAACCTATTTATTTTGATTTCGAAAAGTTTAATATTCGTAAGGAATATGCCCTTGAGTTAGATAAAATAGTAAAACTGATGACGGATGACTACCCTGAAATGGTTATTCGAATTGAAGCTCATACAGATTCTCGCGGAACTTTTGAATACAATGACATCTTATCAACTAATAGAGCTAAATCAACCTATAACTATTTAATATCTAAAGGTGTAAACTCATCAAACATTACAGAATATAAAGGTTATGGAGAACGCAGGTTAATAAATGAATGCGCTGATGGTGTAGCTTGCGATGAAGCGAAACATCAATTAAACAGACGTACACAATTTATTGTAGTGCAAATGGAATAGATCACGCAAAACCTAATTGCATATAGACATATATTATAAGATTTTTTAATGAAATAAGACCCCAAATGAAATTAAAAAACGACATAACAACAGGTATCGCTTTGCTCATCACTATCTGTGCTTTTGCACAAAATGATATCCAAAAAAGAGCAGATAATTTATTTAATAATTTTGCTTTTTTTCAAGCTATTGGTGCTTATCACGAATTAATTAATGAGGGTTTTAACACTGATTATGCGACCAGGCAATTAGCTGATAGTTATGCTTACTTGAGAAACCCAGACAGTGCCGTTGTATATTATAAAAAAGCAGTAAAACAAAACAACGTTCCTATCAAATACTATTATAATTATTCACAAGCATTACGTGGTGTTAAGGATTATGAAGCGTCCCGTTTATGGATGAAACAGTTTAAAGATGCTGGCGGAAATATTAAAGAACAAAAGTATTTAACAGATTCAGATTTTTTAAACTCTATTTTCAACGCTAAGAAACAGTACTTTTTAAAGGAAATTAAATTCAATTCAAAGTTTAGTGATTTTGGTGCCTTTGAGCATGATAGTAATATTTACTTCACATCATCAAGAGATAAAGGTCATTTAAAAAAACATATAAACGGTTGGGATGAAGAACCCTTTCTTAATATTTATGTAATTGATAAAAATTCTAATGATAGTATCGTAACTGGTAAATCTAAAATAAAAGGACAAGTAAACTCTATATACCATGATGGCCCAATAACTTTAACTAAAGATGGTAAAACCATGTATTTTTCTAGAACTGATTTTATAAAAAATGTTTTAGGAAGAAACAATGAAGGTGTTTCAAATTTAAAAATATACAAAGCGTTGTTAGTTGAAGATAAATGGACAAATATTGAAGAACTCCCTTTTAACAGCAATCATTATTCAAACGGTCACCCAGCATTAAGCGAAGACGAATCAAAACTGTATTTTGCTTCAGATCGGTCTGGTGGCTTTGGTGGGTCTGATATTTATTATGTTGATATTAATAAGGGTTCTTACGGAAAACCAAAAAATCTTGGAAGCTTGGTTAATACAGATAAAAACGAAAGATTCCCTTTTATTAATAGTGAAGGAGCTCTTTTCTTCTCCTCTGATGGTCACCCGGGATTAGGCTTATTAGATATTTTTGGTACAGTTTCAGAAAAAAATAGCAACATTATTAGTGTTATTAATTTAGGGACTCCAGTAAATTCTAGTAAAGACGATTTTTCCTTTTTTATGAGTGAAGATGGATTATCTGGGTATTTCGCATCCAATAGACATGGTGGTGTTGGTAGTGATGATATTTATGCTTATGATAGAATTCTTCCATTAAACCTTGACGGAACTGTTTTTGATACTATTAGCAATAACCCCATGAGTAATGCTGTGGTTAAGCTGCTTGACACAAATAATAATGAAATTGCTACATGTCAAACTGATAATGACGGACACTATTCTATTAACATTAATAGAGATACAGACTATACCGTTAAAGTTAATAGAGATGGTTACGAGGCCTATACAAATATCATATCCTCAAAAAGTATAGATAGAAACGTAAAAGTGATTCCTACGGACTTTTCATTGCAACCAAAAGCAAAAGAATTAGAAACTACAGTATTAGTAAATTTTCCTGACATTAACTTTGGTTATAATAGTTCTGAAATTAGAAATCAAAATATACAAGAATTGGATAGCATTGTAAACACCATGTTGAATGTATATCCTAACATGACAATTGAAATTGAGTCATATTCAGATTCTAGAGGTCCTGCTGATTATAATTATAAGCTTTCTCAAGAAAGAGCAAATGAAACCTATAAATACTTAGTTGAAAAAGGTGTTAATTCTGCTAGAATTGTAGATTATATAGGGTATGGGGAAGAAAGATTAACTAATGACTGTAATAGTACTTCAAAATGCTCTGAAGAGCAGCATCAATCAAACAGACGCACTCAATTTATTATTGTCAAAATGAAATAAAATAAAACCAACACAATTATTATTAAACCACTAAAAGAAATTTACTTTTGGTGGTTTTTTTATTAAAAATGAATTTAAAAAATTAGAACTGAATACAACATCTAATTTATGCCTAAATTAGATGCATAGCAACCTCACTAATAATTGTAATCGATTAAGACAAATTAGAAGTAAAAAAATGAAAAAATACAGCATCCTTTTTTTGATCGTTATTATGTTTTCTTGTTCAAACAAAAAACCTTCAATAAATACTCTTGAAGAACAAAAGACTAAAGAATTAAATATAAATAATACTTCAATAGTCATACTAGGGACTATTCAAGATGCCGGTTCCCCGCAAATTGGGTGCAATAAATCATGTTGTATCGATCTATTTAAAAATAATAATAATAATAATAATAATAGACAAATAATTTCATTAGGGTTAATTGATACCCCAAATAATAAAACTTATTTATTTGAAGCCACTCCCGACATAGCGCAACAAATGAAAAGGCTTACTAGCTATGAAAAGCTAAGTAATAAAGAAATAGCAGATGGTATATTTTTAACTCACGCCCATATTGGTCATTATACGGGGTTAATGTTTTTAGGTAAGGAAGCTATGGATGCCCAAAACATACCGGTTCATGCTATGCCAAAAATGAAAAAATTTCTAATTAATAATGGGCCTTGGAACTTACTTGTAGAAAGAAAAAATATCAATATAATAGAAATAGAAAATGAAAAATCCATACAACTATCTGATAAAATTAAAGTTATTCCGTTTTTAGTTCCTCATAGAGATGAATATTCTGAAACCGTGGGTTATAAAATTATAGGGCCAAATAAAAGTGCTTTATTTATTCCAGATATCGATAAGTGGGATAAATGGGATAAAGTTATTCTTGATGAAATAAAAAAAGTAGATTATGCATTCTTAGACGCCACATTTTACAGTGGGAAAGAAATAAATAACAGAGATATTTCACAAATTCCTCACCCTTTTATTATTGAAAGTCTTGAAAGCTTTAAAGAACTAAACCAGCAAGAAAAGAATAAGGTCGTTTTTATTCATTTTAACCACACTAATCCAGTAATTGACCCAGATAGTTATGAAGCAAAAACCGTTACGGGTTTAGGTTTTAAAATCGGTAAAATCAATGATATTTTTGAGCTATAATTAATTAAGCAAAAACTTATACTTCCTTTTTGTGACAAGCGAATATCTTAATCATCTAGAATTAAAACTTGGTTCACATAAGTATGAAAAATTTTAGAGGTAATATTAATGAATCTACTCCAATAAAAACAACTGAATATTACTAAAAGATATATTAGATTTATATAGAACCTGTACATTAATCAAAAAAAAATCCTCTCAATAATGAGTGAATCTTAAACATAAGGCTAAATTAACAACCAACTTGTTAATAATAACAATTTAATTTCTTCTTATAGCTATTCATCAATATATTAAAACGGATTTACAGTTTTGTATTATAAAAAAAACACTATTATTTTTTTATAAAAATATTGGTGTAATACCATCTGCCATCTTCATTTTTTTCTGCAGAAATATCAAAATTTGTAAAGTCACCTTCAAGGTTTTCTTTATGCGCTTCACTTTTAATCCAAGCTCTAACTACAGATTCTGCAGAACTATAACCAAAAGCTACATTCTCTGATACTTTTTCAGCACCTGCATTCGACTTTAAATAATTACTTCGGGTGAAAAAGTTATGGTGGGATACTTCATCATTATCAACCATATAATCTGTATGACTATAAGCAACAGATTTAATAACATCCATCTCGGCTAAAGGATTTAAGCCTAAAGACAATCTATGATTATTTATAAGTTCTAGAATTTCGACTTCAATAGTTTTAGCTTCTTGAGAAAAAAGACTTAATTCCATAGCATCCGCTTTCTCATCAATACTGTCTGTTGAACATGAAGAAAATGTTAAAACAGTAAACAATGCCAATAATGGCAACTTAAAAAATAACTTCATAGGTTAAGTGAATTTAGATTTGGTTCTGTAAAACTAACAGCCTAACCTGAAGTAAATGTTAATTAAATGTTAAAATCGTTTAAATACGTGTATTTGGTCGAATTTATAAGTTTTTCGTCGACGAAATACAATATTCAAGCACTAAAATACGTATTTCAACGGTATTTTATGGAGATAATCGATTAATTAACCAGCGATAGTCGTCTTGAAGTTTATAAAGAATTCGGTCATGAAGTCTATTTGGGCGCCCTTGCCAAAATTCAATTTCAACAGGTTTTACTATATAACCACCCCAATATTCAGGTCTCGGGATTTCTTTTCCTTCGTATTTAATTTCTAATTTTGAGAGTTTATCTTCAAGATATTGTCTATTATTTACAACTTCACTTTGGTTAGATACCATAGCCCCTAATTGGCTGCCACGCGGCCTAGATTCAAAATAACCATCACTCAAATTCGTAGTAATTTTTTCGGCAATACCTTTTATTATAATTTGACGTTCAGCCCCATGCCAAAAAAAAGATAAACAAACATTTGGGTTGGCTTCAATAGCCTTTCCTTTTTCACTATTATAATTAGTATAGAAAATAAATCCTTCATAGGTGTATTTTTTAAGCAGCACTACCCTATTCTTTGGGAAACCATCTAAACCAAGTGTTGAAATGGTCATGGCATTAGTTTCGTCCTCTGCAAAATGATTGTCCACCTCATAAAACCAGCTTTGAAACAATTCTAAGGGGTTTTCAGGAACCTCATTTAAAAGTAGTTCGCTTTTTTCGTAAGATTTTCTATAGTTGCTTAAATCCTTTTCCATAACACTGCAATTTACGTGTTTTTTAAAATAATTTTGATACATTTTTTTATAATCTTAATACCAAACTTTGTTTCATGAAATTTGTCTACCGTATCAATATAAATAAACCAATTTGTGAGGTTGAAAGCATTTTGAAGATTCTGAACTTTATCTCAAATAATATTTAATAGAATGTAGCATTAAATAGAAAATAAAGATAAAGTTGGTACTAAGTTTATCTTTATTTAGTATCAGTTTGATTTAATTGAAATTATAATTCATAATAAAACTATTAATTATTTTATGTTTGATAGAGGTAATTGACTGCATGGAACGTTTAATGAGTTTGATTAAAACTCAAAGGTTTTGCCATCTTCTGCTAATTCTACTTTATCAAAAACAACTTTAGCCTCGTCCTTAAAGGCATCTATGCCGCCATAGCGTGTTGAATAATGCCCTAATATCAAAGTATCCACATGAGCTTGTTTTGCTATACTGGCTGCCTCTTTTGCTGTAGAATGTTTTGTTTTTAATGCTAAATGTGCATGTTGCTCTAAAAAAGTAGATTCGTGATATAACACATCTGCGTTTTTTATAATTGGAATAATATCTTCTTTATACATAGTATCACTGCAAAAAGCATAACTTTTTGGTTTAAGAGCAGGTTTAGTAACGGTTTCATTTTTTATAGTTACTCCGTCTTCATTTTTAATATCAAAACCTTGTGTTAGTTTTCTATAATAAGCCATATTAATGTTCGCGTCTTCTACAGCATTCATTTTTAATTTACGCAAACCTTCTTTTTCTTTAAATAAAAACCCATTTGTATAAATTCGATGATTTAACGGAATGGTATATACTTCAACTTTTTCATCTTCAAAAATTAATTCCGATTTCTTTGAAGTAAGCTCATGAAAATATAAATTATAGTTTGTCCAAGAATCAGCCAACTTCATTTGAAGTGTTACAATTTCTTTAATACCTTTAGGTCCGTAAATATGTAAATCCGTTTCACGCGTTAGCAATCTAAACGTTGAAATTAAACCTACTAAACCAAAAAAATGATCGCCATGTAAATGCGATATAAAAATATGCTTAATGCGATTAAACTTAATTTTATGTTTACGTAATTGCACCTGTGTACCTTCTCCGCAATCAATTAAAAACATGTGGTTGTTAATTTCTAAAACTTGCGATGTTGTATTATTTAACGTGCGTGGTGTAGCACTATAACAGCCTAAAATAGAAAGTTTCATATTAGCTTAGCTGTTTATAGGTTAGTGCATCTTCAAGAGTAAACTTACTTTTAAAAGAGAATGCATAAGGCGTATCTCCATGTGTATTTAAATATTCTAAACGCTCTTTAGAATCTTGTAAAGTAGGTTCATAACCTTCAGGGATATACCAAAAAGCCATGTGCATCATTTTCATTTTACTGAACCATTCTTTTTTCCTTTTAAAAATTTCAACGTGTCCAGAATTGTAAGTATAGTTAAACAGAGCATCTAAATTTTCCCAAACAGACATGTTTATTAACAAAGAATCATCCTGGAAAATACGTCCTGCTTCATCTTTATCCTCATCCTGTAATCTCCAAATAAAACCATCGCTAGAATCTGCTAAGGCATTCATTTTGTCGATATTATTTATAAAACCTTGCATAATTGGGTCGTCCATATGGGCCAATCGTTTTGCAATATTTACTTGAGCAAGGTGCAGATTTCCCATTTTAAAACCCAAGATCGCGTTCCATATCTTCCATTTCAATGATATCGAAGGCCTCTTGAGTTGTTGGTACTACAACCAGTTCATCAGGAACAACATCTAAGTCTATTTTATTAGAAACTATAACAAAAGAATGCTTTGACGCTTTATGTGTGTTGGATAATTCCAAAAATTCTACTATTTCTGCTTGTGTTAAAGCATCTAAACTCGTTAAAGACACAATAATATTATGGTTCTTAAATTTTGGATATAGAGCCTGTAGCTTTTTAACCAACTCTATAACCGAAACTTTTTCTTGTGTAATTATAGATGTATTTCCGTTTTGATCAAATATCATAATCTATTGTTTAATTTTTGATGCTAATAAATAAATAACTGCCATTCTTACTGCTACACCATTTTGTACTTGGTCTAATATAATAGATTGTTTTGAATCTGCAACATCACTGGTAATTTCTACACCTCTATTTATTGGACCAGGGTGCATGATAGTAATTTCTTTATCTAAAGAATCAAGCAAGTCTTTATTCACTCCGAATTGTTGGGTATATTCTCTAGTGGACGGAAAATAACTTATGTCCATACGTTCATTTTGCACACGAAGCATATTTGCTACATCGCACCAATTCAAAGCCTTACGAAGATTTGTTTCAACTTTTACTCCAAGCTTATCAATATACTTAGGAATCAAGGTTTTAGGCCCACTAACCATCACTTGAGCGCCTTGTAATTGCAGTGCAAATATATTTGAAAGCGCTACTCTACTGTGCAAAATATCACCAACTATAACTACCTTTTTGCCTTTAACATCACCAAGTCTTTCTCGAATAGAATAAGAATCTAATAAAGCTTGTGTTGGGTGTTCATGAGCTCCATCGCCTGCATTTATAATACTTGCATTCACATGTTTTGACAAAAACACACCCGCTCCAGGATTAGGATGTCTCATCACAACCATATCTACTTTCATGGACAGAATATTGCTTACCGTATCTATTAAAGTCTCTCCTTTTTTAACAGATGATTGTGCTGACGAAAAATTAATAACATCGGCAGATAATCGTTTTTCAGCTAATTCGAAGGATAATTTTGTTCTGGTAGAATTTTCGAAAAATAAATTAGCAATGGTAATATCTCTAAGCGAAGGTACCTTTTTGATAGGTCTATTAATCACTTCTTTAAAATGATCGGCAGTTTCAAAAATAAGTTGGATATCTTGTTTGTTAAGATACTTAATTCCTAATAAGTGATTGACACTTAATTCGCTCATTGTTTATGATTATTTTTCAATTAAGTAAACCGAGTCTTCATTATCATGCTCTTTCCAATTTACTTTTACTTTTTCATTATTTATAACATCCACTTGCCTCCCTCTATAATTTGGTTGTATTGGCAAATGCCGACTAAACCGTCTGTCTATCAAGGTTAAAAGCTCAATTTCATTTGGCCTTCCAAAAGACTGAATCGCTGTTAAAGCAGCTCTAATACTTCTCCCTGTATATAATACATCATCAACAAACACAATATTTTTGTCTTCTACTATAAAGTTAATTTTTGTAGTATTCGCTCGAAGTGTTTTTTCTCCACGACGAAAATCATCTCTATAAAACGTGATATCTAAATGGCCTAATTTTATGTTTTTAACCTTGTAGTCCTCGGTTAGAATTTTAGCTAATCTATCCGCTAAAAACACACCACGGGGCTGTAAACCAATTAAAACCGTATTAGAAAAGTCGTTGTGATTTTCAATAAGTTGGCAAGCCAATCGATGAAGAATGATGTTTACCTCTTTAGCGTTAAGTAAAACTTTTTGACTCATATTACTATCCAAACGTATTTGGATGGTAAAGATAATGCAAAAATTTAGAAGTTAAAACCATTAATGCTAATCTTTATTTGGGAGTAACCCCAGGGGGTCGGGCTTTCATTACTCGCTGCCTATTAAGTTGGCGAGCTCAAACAAACCAAGTAAACCCTTGCGCAACAGTTTACAACAACGCTATACTATACAGTTGTTTTATTGTGTTTACCCAAGTCTGTTAATAAAAAAAGCCTTCAATTTCTTGAAGGCTTTAGTATAAATAAATAATTTTAGGAATCTAACTATTTCTTAGCTTTTGGCTTAGCTTTAGTAACTTTTCCGTCCATTTTATCTTTAAGAGCTTGTAAAGCATCATTAGCATCACCTAAAGTAGGTTTAGCTTCAGCAGCAGCACTAGCAGCTTTCTTAACAGCAGCTTTTACATTTGCCATTTCTTCAGCTTTAAAAATAGCAGTATGCGATGCAACTACTCTTTTAAACTCTTTATTAAATTCAATTATTTTGAAATCTGCTTCCTCACCTTTAGTAAGTTTCTTTCCATCTTCTTTTTCAAGATGACGAGAAGGTACAAAAGCAACGATATCTTCGTTAAACTCAATAGTAGCTCCTTTATCAACTATTTCGAAAATAGATGCTTTATGAACTGTTTCTAAAGCAAACTCAGTTTCATATTTATCCCAAGGGTTTACAGTAGTTTGTTTGTGACCTAAACTTAATTTACGTCCTTCAACATCTAATTCTAATACCACAACATCTAGCTTATCACCAACAGCACAAAACTCAGATGGATGCTTAATTTTCTTAGTCCAAGATAAATCAGAGATGTAAATTAAACCGTCAATACCTTCTTCCAATTCAACAAAAACTCCAAAGTTTGTAAAGTTACGTACAATACCTGTATGCTTAGAAGCTAATGGGTATTTAGTAGTAATATCTGTCCATGGGTCTTGCGTTAATTGCTTGATTCCAAGAGACATTTTACGATCTTCTCTATCTAAAGTTAAAATAACTGCATCTACTTCATCTCCAACAGAAACAAAATCTTGTGCAGAACGTAAATGTGTAGACCAAGACATTTCAGAAACGTGAATTAATCCTTCAACGCCATCTGCAACCTCAATAAAAGCACCGTAATCAGCGATTACAACTACTTTACCTTTTACTTTATCTCCAACTTTCACTTCTTCTGCAAGAGCTTCCCATGGGTGTTTAGATAATTGTTTAAGACCTAATTGAATTCTTGATTTGTTTTCATCAAAATCAAGGATTACTACATTAAGTTTTTGATCTAACTCAACAATCTCGTTTGGATGATTGATTCTAGACCAAGATAAATCTGTAATATGAACTAATCCGTCAACACCACCAAGGTCGATGAATACACCGTAAGAAGTAATATTTTTAACAATACCTTCTAATACCTGGCCTTTTTCTAATTGACCAATAATTTCTTTCTTTTGTTCTTCAATATCAGCCTCAATAAGTGCTTTATGAGAAACTACTACGTTTTTGAATTCGTGGTTGATTTTCACAACTTTAAATTCCATAGTTTTATTTACATACTGGTCGTAATCTCTAATTGGTTTAACATCAATTTGAGAACCTGGTAAGAATGCTTCAATTCCGAAAACATCTACAATCATACCACCCTTAGTTCTGCACTTAACAAAACCATTTACAATTTCGCCAGTATCATGAGCATCGTTTACACGATCCCATGCTTTAATTACACGAGCTTTTCTGTGAGATAATACTAATTGCCCTGTTGCGTCTTCACGAACATCAATTAATACTTCTACTTTGTCTCCTACTTTTAAATCTGGGTTGTAACGAAATTCGTTTAAAGAAATAACACCTTCTGATTTTGCATTGATGTCAATAATCGCATCTCTATCGGAAATGTGCACTACTGTACCTTCAACTACTTCATCATCTAAGGTGTCAACGAAATTTGCTGCTACTAATTTTTCAAATTCTTTTAATTGTTGATCATCAACCTCATCAATACCTTCTTGGTAATTGTGCCAGTTAAAGTCTTTTAAGAATTTTTCAGGATTTGCTTGAGCTTCAGATACTACTGGAGCTTCTACTGTTGGAGCTTCTGTTGCTTCAACTTCAGTTTGTTTTGCTTTTTCAGCCATTTAAACTATTTAAATAATGCTTAGAGGTTTCAGTCTTTATGAAAACACGAAGGCATTAAGATTTGTATTCTGTATGTTTCGGAAGATTTATGCAAATACCACACAGAAGTGTTATATTATTTTCAGTTTCATCCCCTTTATCTATCCGACGATTTGCTAAAAGGAGTGCAAAAATACATAATATTGATATAATTACCTAAAAATGAGAAAATAAAATAGTTGTGACTTTTACAAAAGATTGGGTCTAATATTTAGAAACAATATATTAACTAATATCTAATTAAACTATTCGAATATTTGAGTATATTGTTGATTACAAATTTTACAATAAAAACTTATAAAATCATGGTTAAAGCAAAGTATCAAGACGTGTTAAGCTTAGGCGAAGCATTAAATATTCAAAATGGAAATGTAACAGAAGAAAATGGTGTTCTTAAAATTAAAGGAACCGCTAACACGCTCTATGATAAGGATGTTCTTTGGGATAAAATAAAAGAAATAGGTGGCGATAACCCATCAGATATTGTGGCAAACATTTTAGTTGCTGACGACAGTGTTTATGCTAGACATACTGTGAGAAGCGGTGAAACTTTAGGTAAAATTGCTAAGCATTATTATGGAAAAGCTTCAAAATATCAAGATATTTTTAAGGCTAATTCTGATATCTTAAAAAATCCTGATGTCATTCACCCAGATCAAGAATTGATTATCCCTAAATTATAGGAATACAAAAGTATAAAAATTGAAAAGCGAATCCTTAATTAATTTAAAGGTTCGCTTTTTTTGTTCTTTCTAACCCTAAAAAAATCTATTCAATTCCAGCTAAGACCAGGAATTACTCGCAATCTTCTATAGTCATTTTAACTAATTGCAAAATTTTATTGAATTGCTCATCTAAAGTCATATTAGAATTATCAATTTCAATAGCATCCTCTGCTTTTACCAAAGGCGAATCTTCTCTATTCGAATCTAAATAATCACGCTCTTGAACATTATTTAACACCTCTTTGTATTCAACCTTATCACCACGTTCTATAAGTTCTTGAAAACGACGTTCTGCTCTTGTTTCAGCGGAAGCTATCATGAATAATTTGAGTTCAGCAGCTGGAAAAACAACAGTTCCAATATCTCTGCCATCCATAATTACACCCTTATCTTGTCCCATTTTTTTTTGTTGCTCTACTAACTTTAAACGAACCTCTGATATTGCTGCTACTTGACTAACAAAACTAGAAACTTCAAGTGTTCTAATTTGCTTTTCAATATTTATGTCATTTAAATAAACTTCAGCGAAGCCTAAAGCTTTATTATACTTAAAACTGATACTAATATTTGATAATTGATAAATTAAGGCTTCAGAATTAAAATCATTATCGCTTATAAGCCCGTTTTGCATCGCATAAAACGTTACCGCCCTATACATTGCTCCACTGTCAACATATACGTAATTTAACTTTTTTGCCAGTTGTTTAGCAACAGTACTCTTCCCTGTTGATGAAAACCCATCTATAGCAATGGTAATTTTATTCATGAATTTAATTTATGTAAAACAAAAATAGGTATTTATTGCAAATCTATTTGCAAGCCGAGGAAGTTTGAATTTGCCGCACTTGTATATTTTGCATGCGTATAACTAAAACGCATTTTGTTCATTTTTATAGAAATACCAGCTGATAATCCAGAGAAATTTCGTTGATCTACGATTCTTAAGTCCTCTCCTCTCCTAAAATTATAACCCAAACGAATATTAAAGCCACCTTCAGGAAATATTTCTGCTCCAACAATGGTATGCCTGATTACTTGACCTATAAAACCAATTTTATCTGAAGATTGGTTACCAGATAAATCGCTAGTTGTTCGTGCTGGGTTTGGTCTTGAAATTGGCCACTCTTGCAAGTTTTCTAGTGTTACGTGCCAACGTATTGGAACATTCTCCAAACGCTGAGACATTCCAAAAGCAACTTCAAATGGCAAACGCTCATTCCGACCCGCATAAGTAGTTATTTGAGAACCTAAATTCCTTATTACTAGTGCAGCATTAAAGTCTAAGTAGTTATTAATATAAATTAGCCCTAAATCTAGTGCAGCTCCAAGTGAGTTATACTGTTCTAGTTTTGATGTAATTAATTTAGCACTAGCACCAAAATAAAAATCAGAATAATCTATTTGTGTTGCATAACCAAATGAGAGTGCTGCTTCGTTTCCTGTAAATGGTCCTGTAGAATTTCCAGCTTCATCATATCCATCAAAAGAACCGTAATTTACATAGGTAATACCAGCATGGAATGTTTGTGTACGTCTATCAACTGTGTAAGCATATGATGCTGTTCCGTAACCAATACCTCCTATATAACTGGTGTAATTCAGTGCTAATTGATTATCCATTTCTACATTAATAGTTGCTGGATTAAACATACCCTGTGTTACATCATAATCTACATTTGTTAACACTTTACCCCCCAAAGCTGCTTGTCTTGGCGAAGACACCAAATTAAGAAATTGGTATGTTGTTTCCCCTCCAACCTGAGCCATAGAAAAAGAGGCTATAGTTAAACAAAAAAGTGTGATAATTTTTCTTAACATATTTACGATACAAATTAAGTAAATCTATCTTAAAACGATAGCATGTATCTTTTATTTTACATCAAGAAAAAACCTCGAAATTAATCGAGGTTTTTTCTTGATGGTAATTATATTTTTTTTGCGTTTTTAACTTTCTGATCTGTTATTGCAAATCTTATTACATCACTCATATCTGTAACATAATGAAATGTTAACCCTTTTAAGTATTCAGGTTTTATTTCTTCAATATCTCTCCTGTTATCTTCACACAATAAAATCTCTTTAATTCTAGCACGCTTAGCCGCCAAAATTTTTTCTTTTATCCCTCCTACTGGAAGTACTTTTCCACGCAATGTGATTTCGCCTGTCATAGCTAAACTTTTCTTTACCTTTTTCTGAGTAAAAAGTGACACTAATGATGTTAACATGGTAACACCTGCACTTGGTCCATCTTTAGGTGTGGCGCCTTCCGGTACGTGAATATGCACATTATATTTATCAAAAACCGATGGGTTAATTCCAAATTCATCAGCATAAGATTTAATATACTCCATAGCAATTGTAGCAGACTCTTTCATGACTTTACCAAGATTCCCAGTAATGGTCATAGCACCCTTTCCTTTTGAAAGGATAGATTCTATAAACAGAATATCACCACCAACACGAGTCCATGCTAAACCAGTGACCACACCAGCTACATTGTTATTCTCATATTTATCACGCTCAAGCTTTGGTCCACCTAAAACTTTAATGACATCTTCGTTTGAAACTTTGATGCTATAGTCTTCTTCCATAGCAATGTTTTTGGCCGCATAACGCACCATTTTTGCTACTTGCTTTTCTAAACCACGAACGCCAGATTCACGCGTATAACCTTCAACAATTTTTTCTAATTGAGGTTTACCAATTTTTAGATGCTTATCTGTTAAACCATGCTCTTTTAACTGTTTTGGCAATAAATGACGCTTAGCGATTTCTACCTTCTCCTCTATAGTGTATCCTGTAACGTTGATGATTTCCATTCTATCTCGTAAAGCAGGCTGAATAGTAGATAAACTATTGGAGGTTGCAATAAACATAACCTTTGACAGGTCATAACCCATTTCTAAAAAGTTATCGTGAAACTCACTGTTTTGTTCAGGATCAAGCACTTCTAACATTGCTGAAGACGGATCACCTTGATTTGAATTTGAAAGCTTATCAATTTCATCAAGAACAAAAACTGGATTTGATGTCCCTGCTTTTTTCAAACTTTGAATAATACGCCCAGGCATCGCTCCAATATACGTTTTTCTGTGTCCTCGAATTTCTGCTTCATCTCTTAAACCGCCTAATGAAATTCTAACATATTCTCTACCTAGAGCTTCAGCTATCGATTTACCTAATGAGGTTTTTCCAACACCTGGAGGTCCGTAAAGACATAAAATAGGAGACTTCATATCATTTCGAAGCTTGATTACTGCTAAATATTCAATAATTCTTTGTTTTACATCCTCTAAACCGAAATGATCTCTGTTTAGAATTTTCATGGCACGTTTAAGGTCGAATTTATCTTCACTAAACTCATTCCATGGTAAATCTAAAAACAACTCTAAATAATTTCTTTGAATAGAATATTCAGCCACCTGAGGGTTCATGCGTTGCATTTTAGCAACTTCTTTTTCGAAATGTTTAGCTACAACTTCATCCCAAAGCTTTTTACTAGCTTTAGCTTTCATCTCATCAATTTCCTCATCATGACTTACGCCTCCCAATTCTTCTTGAATGGTTTTCATTTGCTGATGCAAGAAATACTCACGCTGTTGTTGGCTCATGTCCATTTGAACTTTAGACTGAATATCATTCTTAAGTTCTAATTTCTGAAACTCAACATTCATATACTTAAGCGTTGCTAAAGCACGTTTCTTAAGATCATTGATTTCTAAAAGCTCTTGCTTCTCAGTAACAGAAAGATTCATGTTCGATGACACGAAGTTGATTAAAAACGAGTTGCTTTCAATATTTTTTATAGCGAAAGAAGCTTCACTTGGAATGTTTGGACTTTCCTTTATAATTTCTAAGGCTAATTCTTTAATAGAATCTATTATTGCTGAAAACTCCTTGTTCTTTTGAGCCGGTTTTGCCTCAGGAATGTCTCTTATCGTTGCATTCATGTATGGCTCTTCAGTAAGCACTTCGGCTACTTTGAAACGTTTTTTTCCTTGAATAATTACAGTAACATTACCATCAGGCATTTTCAAAACACGCAAAATCCTAGCTACCGTACCGGTTTCATGAATATCTTTTGCATTCGGTTTTTCAACAGATTCATCTTTTTGAGCAACTACACCAATAACTTTCCCGCCTTTGTTAGCATCATTTATAAGCTTAATTGATGCATCTCTACCAGCGGTTATAGGAATAACAACACCAGGAAACAACACCGTATTTCTTAAGGATAAGATTGGTAGAGTTTCCGGTAACTCCTCATTATTTATAGCTTCTTCGTCCTCTGGTGTCATTAACGGAATTAACTCTGAGTTTTCATCAAACTCCTGTAATGACAAACTGTCAAGGGTAGTAAATTTAGATTTCTTCATAAATATATTCTAGGTCAATCTGTCATTAAAACAAAATTGATAATTTTTGATGTTTTATATTAAACATAATAACATGCTGAATATGAGTAAATTGAAATTAGATAAACATACGCAACACCTCTATGAATTCAATAGCTATGCCATATATGAAAATAGAGATTCAAAAAAATTAAAAGTTCAGGTTTTACACCTTTCCCATCTTTTTCAAAACAAACAAAAGAGCAATAGGAATAGCCAATAAAACAATCATCAACAAATTCGTTTCAAATAACCACGGTGACAATATTAAAGTAATTAAATATCCGCCAATAGCACCTCCAAAATGTGCGTCATGACCAATGTTTCCAATTCTATTTTTCATTCCATAAATAGAATACAATAAATAGCCAATACCAAAAATATAGGCAGGTATAGGAATGGGAATAAAAAACATATAAAGGTTCATTCCTGGTTGCAATAAAATTGCGGAATAAATAATACCACTTACTGCTCCACTTGCTCCCACTGCACTATAATGATATTCATTTTTATGAAAATAAAGGGACAACAAACTACCAAAGAGAAGACTTCCAAAATACACAAAAAGAAACTGAATTGGGCTTAAGCGTGTTATAACTACATCTGCAAAAAAGTATAGCGACAACATGTTAAATAATAGGTGTTGTGTATCTGCATGTAAAAACCCAGAACTAACCATTCTTATTTGTTCACCATGCCGCATGCCACCGACCTGAAACTTATACTTATCAAAAAAACTATAATCACTAAAGCCTTTATATGATATAATGACATTAGCCGCAATTATTATAATAGTTACTAAATCTAATTTCCCCATGTGGTATAAACGTTTATTCTAGAATACTATTAATTATTGTTTGTAATTAGTATAGTATATATTTGCGCTACAAATCTAAAACTAATTCATGCAATTTCTAGTTTATATTTTGGTTTATCCTCTGTTATGGATAATATCTATATTGCCTTTTAGATTAATGTATTTTTTATCCGATGGTTTTTATGTACTACTTTATTACATTATTGGCTACAGAAAAAAAGTGGTTACAAATAATTTAAAATTAGCATTTCCAGAAAAAACAAATCAAGAAATATCTTTAATTAGAAAGCGGTTTTATCATCATTTATGTGATATGATGTTTGAAGCCATAAAGTCAATTACGATTTCTGAAGCCGAAATGCAAAAACGTTATGTTTTTACTAATGTTGAAGAAATTCATAAGCTTGAAAAAGAAAACAGAAGCATCGTTCTATTTATGGGGCATTATGCCAGTTGGGAATGGATTTTCATCTTACAAACGCATGTAAACCATAAAGGCTATGCTGTTTACAAGAGACTTAGCAATAAATATTTTGACGCGCTTGTAAAACGCATACGTGCGAAGTATAACAGCCATTTAATAACGACTAAAGAAACATTTTCTATACTTATAAAAGCTAAAAAAAATAATGAGTTAACGTTTAACGGTTTTGTTTTTGACCAATCTCCTAAACTTTATAAAGCGGTTTATTGGCAGGAGTTTATGGGTATAGAAGTCCCTGTTCATGTTGGTGCTGAGATACTTGCAAAACGTTTGGATATGGTCACTCTTTTTTTAAAGGTAAAAAAGGTAAAACGTGGTCATTATGAAGCTACTTTCCTAGATATCAATAGAAATGCTAAAGATTATGCAGATTTTGAGATTACCGACCTTGCCCTAAAGCGTGTTGAAGAGCAAATTAATGAAGCTCCTGAATACTACTTCTGGACCCACAAACGTTGGAAACATCGCGGACAGAAACCCGAATAGAGTATTAAATTAAATTTATTTAAAAGAATCTTTACAACTGACTTATTTTTCAGGTAAGAGTTAAACCAAAGCGGATAGCTTAGCCCCGATTGAAACGGCATCCTTTTTAAATTTAAAGAAAGCTAAACTTTGACTAAGAAAGAGCATTAACAGATTGCCACATCCTTCACCCCAACAATAAATAGTTTTAAAAAGATATAGTGGAAAGCGGGAAATAGCTTCTAATTATAAAGCTTATTAATTAAGTAAAAATCTGCTATAACTAGAGCAGCCATAGCTTCTACTATAGGAACAGCACGAGGCACCACACAAGGGTCGTGACGTCCTTTACCTTGCATTTCTACTGTATTACCAGCCTTATCTATCGTTTCGTACTTTTGTATAAGTGTCGCTACAGGTTTGAAAGCCACATTAAAATAAATATCCATTCCGTTGCTTATTCCACCTTGAATACCTCCAGAATAATTGGTTTTCGTTGACCCATCACTGTTAAAAGAATCGTTATGATCACTTCCATACATAGTACTTCCATGAAATCCGCTACCATACTCAAAACCTTTTACAGCGTTTATAGACAGCATAGCCTTTCCTAATTCGGCATGTAATTTATCGAACACAGGTTCGCCTAACCCAACAGGTACATTTTTAATGACGCAGCTTACAATACCACCAACGGTATCTCCTTTTCCGCGTACTTCTTTAATATAGGTCTCCATTTTAGAGGCCATTTCTTGATCTGGACAACGCACAATATTAGATTCCACTTTTGAAAGGTCTATTTCATTATATGGTGTATCCAATCTCATTGTTCCAACTCCAGAAACGTAAGCCGTAATCTCAATCCCTTTTAGCATTTGTTTTGCTATAGCACCAGCCACAACACGACATGCCGTTTCGCGAGCAGAACTTCGGCCGCCGCCTCTGTAATCTCTTACACCATATTTTTTATCATAGGTGTAATCGGCATGACTTGGTCTGTAACTATCTTTTATGTGTGAGTAGTCATGAGACTTTTGATTGGTGTTTTCTATAACAAAACCAATAGAAGTCCCGGTAGTTACTCCTTCAAAAATACCTGAATGAAACTTTACTGTATCAGGTTCTTTACGCTGTGTAACAATAGCCGACTGCCCTGGCTTTCTTCGGTTTAATTCGTTTTGAATTTCATCTATATCTAACTCTATACCCGATGGGCAACCATCAATAACACCGCCTAATGCAGGTCCATGAGATTCACCATAAGTTGTTAAGTTAAATAGTCTTCCGAATGAATTTCCTGCCATAAGTAGAATTTTGGTGCTAAAATAAATCTATTCTAAGACATACGGAAATTGAAATTCTGTTTTCTTGAAAAGACTTGAAGTTATAAATGTTTATTTAGCCAAAATATGATAATAAGATGCCTAAATCTTACCTCATTTTGATATGACAAAAAAAGATGATTTAGAAACTAAAAACTACCAACTGTGACTGCATACTATACAAGTGCTTCTCTTAAAATTGAAATTGGATGTTTGGCATCACGATTAGTTCCATCTTTAATTTGATGCCTACAACTTGTTCCGTTTGCAGCGATTACAGTATCGTTTGCAGCTTTTCTTACTGCTGGAAATAAGGTTTGCTCCCCAATCTGCATACTTACTTCATAATGTTCTTTTTCATAACCAAAACTGCCCGCCATTCCGCAACACCCACTTGGTATTATAGTCACCTTGTAGTTTTTCGGCAAATTCAATACTGCAAAACTTGACAATTGGTTACTCATAGCCTTTTGATGACAATGCCCGTGAAACTTGATGCTTTTGGACTCCAAAGTAAACTGTTCTGGTTTTATGTTTCCTAAACCTATTTCTTGTTGAATAAACTCTTCTATTAAAAAAGTGTTTTTTGATATCGCTTCCGCGGAAGTTTTATCGTCTGCTAATCTTAAATACTCGTCTTTAAAAGTTAAAATTGCTGAAGGCTCTATGCCTATTAATGGTGTGTCAGAAGAAATCATATCTTTAAATAGAGACACGTTTTTATTAGCAACATCTTTGGCTTGTTCTAATAAACCTTTTGATAAAAATGACCGTCCAGACTCAGCATTGTCAATCAGCTTAACCTCGTAGTTTAATGCTGTTAAAAGTGCAATTGCATCAACCCCTATTTGGGTGTCTAAATAATTTGTAAATTCATCATTAAACAGGATTACGGAATTCGCAATTTTATTTTTAATTAATTTATTATCAGATAATTGAAACTTCTTACTTAAACTTTTATTTGAAATAAAAGGCAAACTTCTTTCTTTAGCAATACCAAATGATTTTTTTAATATTGTAGATGTTAATCTGTTTGAAAAAACAAAATTTGCAAGTCCAGGAAGTTTACTTCCAAACTGATTTAACTTGTTATTATAAGCAAACAATTTGTTACGCAAAGATACCCCGTTTTCTTTTTGATATTGGTACTGAAATTCAGCTTTTAAACTTGCCACATCCACACTACTTGGACACTCACTTGAACAGGCTTTACAGCTCAAACATAAATCGAAAACATCCTTTAATTCCTTGTAATCGAACTTATTTGATTTCTCTGAATTGGTTAAAAACTCTCGCAACGCATTTGCTCTAGCTCGTGTTGTATCTTTTTCGTTTCTGGTGGCCCGGTAACTTGGGCACATGGTACCACCAAATTCAGGTAGTTTTCTACAATCTCCGGAGCCATTGCACTTTTCTGCTTCTCTCAAAATGCCTTGTGATTTTGAAAAATCTAGTAACGTTTCTATTTTAGGTTCTACCCGATCGGCTTTATAACGCAACTTTTTATCCATAGGAACAGCATCAACTATTTTTCCTGGATTAAAAATATTGTCTGTATCAAAAGCCGTTTTTATTTGTTTTAATATTTGATAGTTATTCTTACCAATCATTAATGGAATAAACTCAGAACGTACTATCCCATCACCATGCTCCCCACTCATGGAACCCTTGTACTTCTTAACTAAATGCGCGACATCGGTCGTTATTTTTCTAAATAACGTAACATCATCACCTTTCTTTAAATTTAGAATAGGACGTAAATGCAATTCACCAGCTCCGGCATGTGCGTAATAAATAGCATCTTGTTTATAGTCTTTCATGAGTTGCGTAAACTCAGAAATGTAATTTGCCAAATCTGGCAAAGCCACAGCTGTATCTTCAATACATGCCACCGCTTTTTTATCTCCAATAATATTTCCTAACAGCCCTAATCCAGCACTACGTAAATTGTTTGCTTTATCTATATCACTTCCTATAAGCCTCGGAAACGCATAACTTAATCCAGATTTATCAATATCATTAACAAGGTTATTTGCTAAAATTTCTACTTCTCTTAAAGTCTTTGCTTTTACTTCACACATCAATATAGCCTGAGGATCTCCTTCTATAAATTGTCTGTTCTCTTGTTGGGTTTTATTATGTTTTGTACAGTCTAAAATGGTTTTATCCATCATTTCACAGTTGTACAAATTATGTTTCATGGTGAATTCAACAGCATTTAAACAGTTTTCAATACTATCAAAATGTGCAGCTATCATTATAGATTCCCGTGGCGGTAAGGCATCTAGCTTTAAAGTAATTTGTGTTGTAAATGCCAATGTGCCTTCACTACCAGAAAGAAGTTTGCACATATTAAAGGATTCAGAAGATTCCGAAAATACGTCTGATTTTATCAATTCATCTATAGCAAAGCCTGTATTTCTCCGATGTATTTCTGGTTTCGGAAAATGTTCAATGATTTGTTTTTGAACAGCTTCAGGTTTCAATGCATTATAAAGGGTTTTATAAATATTACCTTCTAAAGTTTCTAATGTCTTTTTTTGTTGAAATTCTTCCGAAGACAATTCACCAAACACAACGTCGGTAGCATCACTTAAAATGGTATGTAATTCTATAACCTTATCACGAGTTACACCATATTGAATAGATGTAGTTCCAGAAGAATTATTACCTACCATCCCTCCAATCATGCATCTGTTTGATGTTGATGTATTTGGCCCGAAAAACAACCCAAATGGTTTTAAGTAATTATTTAAAGTATCACGCACTACACCAGGTTCAACGTTTACAGTTTGTGCCTTTTCATCTAACTCTATAATTTTTGTAAAATATTTTGAGACATCAACTACAATACCATCTCCAACACATTGCCCTGCTAATGAAGTTCCTGCAGTTCTGGGAATTAATGAGGTTTTATGTGCTTTAGCGAACTTAATAAGCTGCTTTAAATCTTCTGCGTTTTTTGGGTACGCTACTGCTAATGGAAGCTTTCTATAAACCGAAGCATCCGTAGCGTATATAGATTTTATTAAATCATCATAATATATTTCGCCTTCTAATATTTCTCTTAATTCCTTTAAATGTGGATTTAACGCCATCTAATAACAAATATCTTTATAAAACTAATTAAGTAGTTAAATATAAATACATTTTTGGCGTTATTTTTGCAAAAACATAATGAATATTTAAAAATGGTCTTTTTAACATGATAGGCCGTATATAATTACATCAAACTAAAAACAATATTTATGAAGAAATTATTTTTATTATCAGTTACAGTATTCGCTTTTGTATTTTCATCACATGCTCAAGACATTGCAGACAATGCTATTGGATTACGATTAGGTGATAGTGATGGCCTTGGTGCGGAAGTATCTTATCAACGTGCTTTAGGCGATAACAACCGATTAGAAATTGATTTAGGCTGGAGAGATGGCACCAACTACGATGGCTTTAAACTTGCTGGTTTATACCAATGGGTTTGGGGTTTAGATGGCGGTTTTAATTGGTACGCTGGTTTTGGTGGTGGTTTAGGCTCTTTTAGCTTTGAAAACCCTGGAGGAAAAGATATATCTGATACTTTTATATTCGCTGCTGGTGATGTTGGTATTGAATACAATTTTGATATTCCGTTATTATTATCGTTAGATTTTAGACCCGAAATTGGTTTTGGAGATGACATTTATAACAACAATGATTTAGATTTTGATATCGCTTTAGGTATTCGCTATCAATTTTAAATAAAAAAACAGTATTTTTAAAAGCACCTAGTAAAAGGTGCTTTTTTTATTTATAAACTTTGCAAAAAAAAACACTCGCAATAATGGCAGCTGGATTTGGATCCAGATTTGGAGGATTGAAACAATTGTTTTCGATGACATCTAGGAATTATTCTATTTTAGATTTTTCAATCTATGATGCCATTCAAGCTGGATTTAATTCAATAGTAATTATTGTTAACGAGAATACATTAAATCAGTTTCAGCAAAAGTATGCTACTACTTTACCTAAACATATTTCGGTGAGTTTTGTTATTCAAAAAATAGATTCCATTCCAACAAAGTTTAAATTTATTAATCGAAAAAAGCCTTGGGGAACTGGACAAGCATTATTAATGTTGAAAGAACTAGTTAATGATAAGTTCGCCATTATAAATGCAGACGATTTTTATGGTAAAGGAGCTTTTAAACTGATGTATGAGTCTTTGTTTAATAATAATAAAAATGACAATTTTCTCATTGGCTATCAATTAGATAAAACACTATCTCAAAACGGCAGTGTTTCTCGAGGCGAATGCTTTTTCAGCGTAAATAACAATTTGAGCCATATAGTTGAAAGAAAGCAAATAGCGATAAGAAGTAATCATACTAGCTATCTTGAAAAAGATTCAATAAAAGCTATGCAAAATGATTCAATAGTCTCAATGAATTTTTGGGGTTTCAATTCGGAAATATTAGACATAGCCGAAAGAGAATTTAATCAATTTTTGGAATATTATAAAAATGACGATTCAGAATTCTACATCACTAAAGTAGTTGAAGCTGCTTTAAATGATAAAAAAACCTTTAAAATTATAAAAACCAACTCGCAATGGTATGGAATAACGTATAAAGAAGATGCTAAAATGGTTTCTAAACATTTGGAAAGTTTGATTAACAAATGGTGTTACCCTGAAATACTATGGTAGATTTAAAAACTATAAATAGAATTGCTAAAAACTTCAAAATAGACTCTGAATGTGTTTCCTTTTCTGAATTACAATCTGGACATATCAATGATACTTATTTAATTAGTACATCTACCAATAAGAAGTTTGTATTGCAAAAAATAAATACAACTGTTTTTAAAAATGTTATTGCCGTTATTAATAATAAACAAATATTAAGTGATTACTTTAAATCTATTACTACATCACTTAACTATCAATTTGTAGTGTTTATTGAAACCAATTCTAATTCTATCGTTTACATAGACCCAAATAATAGTTATTGGAACCTAATGATTTATATACCAAATTCACACACGTTTGATGTAGCACAAAACACAGAAATGGTATTTGAAGCTGGAAAACTATATGGAGACTTTTTGCTGCAAACCTCTGATGTTCTAACTACGGATTTTAAAGAAACTATAGTAGATTTTCATAGTATGCCAATGCGATTAGGTCAATTTGATACTGCATTGGAAAATACTAAAATTGATATTAAACTTATAAACGAATTATTAAATATTGTTTTTAATTATAGGGAAGAAATGTGCATTATTTCGCAATTAAAAGCAGAAAATAAAATGCCGTTGCGGGTGACCCATAATGACACTAAATTATCAAACATTTTATTTGATAAAAATGGAAAAGGATTAGCTGTAATTGATCTTGACACCATAATGCCTGGTATTGTTCATTTCGATTTTGGAGATTCTATCCGATCCATTTGTTCAACAGCCAAAGAAGATGAACAAAATCTTGATTTGGTTGAAATTAACCTTGATTTTTACGAAGCCTATTGCAAAGGGTATTCAATATATACAAAAACCGTTTTAAGTGAATTAGAGATTACATACTTGCCTCTATCTATAAAAACTATGATATATATTATGGGATTACGATTTTTAACAGACTATCTAAATGGAAACATCTATTACAAAGTAAATCATCCTGAACAAAATCTAGACAGAGCAAAAAATCAATTTAAGCTATTGAAAAGTGTTGATTCTAATCATAAACAAATACAAGAGATAACTAGTCTTTATTTCGCTAAATAATATCTCTTAACACTTCATTATTTCTTGGAGTTTTCCATGTACCGCCAGTAAAATCTGGGATTTTGGTGCTTGCACTATTATTAGCTACTGATAGTTGAGACAAAGGTGTTATAGCACTCCAAAGCACACTATCATATAAATTAATATCTAATGGTAAACCTTGATTTAAACAACGAATAAGTCTGTAAATCATTACAAAATCCATTCCTCCATGACCTACAGCATTCGCATCAATTTGCTCTCGTAGTTTTTTCCATAAAGGATGATCATACTTTTCTCTATAATCTTTATAGTCTTCATCTTTAAGCCAACTATGCCCCCATTGCAAATCTTTATGCCCGATATATAATCGTGAAGGATAACCTTGATGAACCGCCTTTGTTCCTGTGACGGTATTTAATCTTGAATAAGGTCTTCCTGTATGAGTGTCAAACTGCAGCATGATACTTTTTCCTTTTTTGGTTTTAATTAAAGTTGTGTTCATATCTCCACAAGTAAATTCTTTAGCCCAAAAATTTTCCTTCTCTGCAGCATCACTTAAACTTGATTCTAGAGAGCTCATACTCACTAAATGATCATAATTATCACCACGACCAATATCCATATAGGAGCTCACTGGCCCTAAACCATGACCTGTATAAAAATTACCGTTTTTTGTTTGATGATGTTTTATTCGCCATTGATTTTCATAATAGGATTCATGCATCATGTGCTTTCTCAAGTCATGAATATAAGCCCCTTCAGCATGATTTATTTCCCCAAACACGCCTTCTTTAATCATATTCAAAACCCAAAGCTCTTCTCCATTAAAACAACAATTTTCCATATACATACAATGCATTTTTGTACGTTCTGCTACTTCAATAAGTTTCCAACAATCTTCAAGTGTCATCGCCATGGGTTGCTCGCAAGCTACATGTTTACCATTTTCCATTCCATAAACAGACATTTCAGTATGATAGTTCCAAGGTGTTGCAATAATTAATAAATCAATATCATCCCGCTCTGCCACTTTTTTCCATTTATCTTCTCCCCCAAAATACAAGTCGGCTCCAGAAGGTTGAATAGTTTTTAGGTACTCATTATTTTTGGTTAATTTATCTTCCTTTAAATCAGAAATAGCAACAATTTCGGCGAAATTATTTTTTATTAAATACTCAAACATTTGAATGAGCACACTTCCTCTATTTCCCATACCTAGCATACCAACTCGAACTTTATTAATTGGATCTGCTTTTAGGTTAACATTCGTTCCTAATGCTTTATTTATCAATAATAAATCGTTAGCTTTTTCTAAATCAATTTTATTTACATTACAAGCAAGCAATGAAGGTGAAAAACCTAAAAAAAAAGCAGCTCTAGAACTTAAATTTAAAAAGGACTTTCTATTCATTTTATAAGAAATTAGTTATTGAATAGAAAGATATAAAAATTAAATAAAAAATAGCCATTACTTATATAGAAGTAAATTCTAATTATATTGAAAATTTATAAACTAAATATAACCTTTGTAGTTGCATTCTCTTTGGGTTGTGTTTAGTAATTAGAAACCTGACTTCATTATAAAAATTTTATAACTCGTAAGTACTAATTCTAAAATTTCACAAAATGCCTGCAGAAATAGTAATCATAATTATTGGCGCCGTATTCGTTCTTCTAGCGCTCGCTAATATTATAAAGACTAAAGATTCATCATTGAGAATTCCATTGGGGAAACATTAGAGCCTTCTAATAAGAAATATTGCCCCAATGGTACCAAACCAAAACCTCTTATAAAAGAAACGGGGCAAGGCAAGTTCTTACTAGATTTGGCGCAGATAAAGGAGAATTATTTGACTTAGTCATTTATAAAACTGATTCATTAGCCTCTCAATATTTTATTTCAACCATTCAAAATTGGTAAAATTCTCTTTCATATCCTGACCTTGAACTTGAAGAAATTCCAGCCGATGCTAATGAACTTGAAAGAATCGTTGTGCCGTTAAAAGAAAATTGCAAAGGTGTATTTTGAAACTTTAAACAGAATCTGGTAATGCTAGTTTGAAACTGAGCCTATTTAATTAGTACTGATATCCTCCAACCCCCATTTATCTAAACTTCTCAAAATCTTCTCAAGTGATTTTCCTTTATCACTTAATTTGTATTCCACTTTAGGAGGTACTACAGGATAAACTTTTCTATAAATAAGTCCATCTTTTTCTAAGTCTCTTACTGTTTGGGTAAACATTTTATTTGAAATCCCTTGAATTTTCTTTTGTAATATTCCAGAGCGTAAAGCGCCTTCCAATAAATGAAATAAAATTAAAGGTTTCCATTTAGTTCCTATTAAATTCATTGTATAATTTAAAGGACAACTATTATCTTTAGTCAAAATTATAATTTTATAGTATTGATAATCAATATTTTACTCGTTTAGGTAACTATACTACCTTTTAGTAAGTTATTGCCTATAAAACAAATATAGATTAATTTTACAATCTAAATTATAACTTATGACAAATCTTAAAAATTATCCAAAATCATTTTCACATATTGGATTAACAGTACCAAATATAAATGAAGCAGTAAAATTCTATTCAGAAGTAATGGGTTGGTATATAATTATGGAACCCTCTAAAGTCAAAAAGGAAAAGAAAACTGCTATTGGTAAAATGTGCATTGATGTTTTTGGAGACGATTGGACTGAATTTGAAATTGCGCATTTAGCAACTTCAGACGGCATTGGAATTGAATTATTTTCCTTTCCAAATGGAATAAAAGAAGCTCCAGAATTTAATCCTTTCAATACGGGTCTTTTTCATTTTTGCGTTCAAGACCCAAATATTGAAGAACTTATTGATAAAATCTTGTCTTATGGAGGAAAGCAAAGAATGCCAATTAGAGAATACTACCCAGAAGACAAGCCTTTCAAAATGTGCTATGTTGAAGACCCATTCGGAATTGTTTTTGAAATCTACACGCATAGTTATGAATTGACATATTCTTCAGGTGCTTATACAAAATAAAAATCCTTGGGCTAACCCCGTGCTCAATTAATTGCTTGGTTCAAGTCTACGTGAAATCTTCACTAAACCAGTAGCTGAACCAAGCAACTAACCGAGACAAAACGTTAAACGAAATTTACAAGAAACTATAATACCAAACACTTAGCAAGTGTATCTTCATAAATAGCTTCATACTGGGGCACAATAGCATGTAAATCAAATTTTAAAGCTTCTTTACGTGCGTTATTTTTAAAGGTTTTTAAACGCGTTTCATCACTTAAAATATATAATGCATTTTTTGTCATATCTTCTATATCACCAACATTACTTAAAAACCCAGATTCACCATGAATATTTACTTCTGGCAAACCTCCAGTGTTACTGGAGATAACAGGCACTCCTGATGCCATAGCTTCTAGAGCAGCTAAGCCAAAACTTTCTGTTTGAGATGGTAATAAAAATAAATCACTAAAACATAATATTTTGTCTATCTCATTACTTCTTCCGAAGAAAACTACCTTGCCTAAAATGCCTAATTCTTGACAACGTAATTCTACTTTTTCCTTTTCAGGACCTTCGCCTATAAACATCAATTTTGCAGGCATTTCTTTTTGGATGTTATAGAATACACTAATAACATCTTGAACGCGCTTAACAGGCCTTAAATTACTAATGTGCGTGATTATTTTCTCATCATCATTTGCCATCATAGCACGTTGGCAATCTGTAAATTCGTGATTGTATTTCTCTAAATCTATAAAGTTTGGAACGACATTGATATCATTTTTAATGTCAAATAAACGCAACGTATCATCTTTTAAACTTTGAGAAACCGTAGTAACTGCATCAGATTTATTAATGCTAAACGTTACGGCTGGTTTATAAAAAGGATGGCTCCCAACAAGTGTAATATCAGTTCCATGTAAAGTTGTTACAATGGGTAAATAGATACCTTCTTCTTGCAACATTTTTTTCGCCATATACGCTGCATAAGCATGAGGAATGGCATAATGAACATGTAATATTTCTATCTCATGCAGTTTAACCATATCTACCAACTTACTAGATAATGCTAATTCGTAAGGTTGATAATGAAACAGTGGATATTCTGGAACGTTTACCTCATGGTAGTGCACATTATTACTTATTAACTCTAACCGCACTGGCTGATTGTATGTAATAAAATGTATTTCATGACCACGTTTAGACAATTCTAAACCTAGTTCTGTTGCTACTACGCCACTACCTCCAAATGTTGGATAACAAACAATACCTATTTTCATAAAATTTATTCTAAATTTTCAGAGTAAAGAAAATAGACACAAGAAAAAAGGCTTGTTATATAAAATTCCGTTTTGGAAATGATTCTTTTTCTTTTATCTCCTCTCTACTATCTTTTTTAATCTTCTATCGCTTCATAAATTAAGCGCTGTATTTCTGTTCTAATATTTTCTTTTAGCAATAAGTTTTTTCCTGCATGCGGATACGTCCTATTGGCTAAAAACACATAAACAATTTCTTCATCAGGATCTGCCCATGTATAGGTTCCTGTAAAACCAGAATGCCCGAAACTTGTCATGGATATACAACCACATGTTGGTCCATCATCACCCAGTTGTGGTTTATCAAATCCGATACCTCTTCTGTTATTATCATCACAGTAATAACAAGTATTGAACTTATCAATAGTTTCTGGTTTCAAATAACGTTTTCCGCCATAATAGCCTTTCTGCAAGTACATCTGCATGATTTTTGCCACATCGTTTGCATTACTAAATACACCTGCATGTCCGCCAACGCCGTTTTGCATGGCTGCTCCCATATCATGCACATAACCGTGCACTTTTTGATATCGGTAGTAATCATCAATCTCTGTAGGTACAATTTTTTTATTGCTAATTTTATAATACGGGTTGTACAACGTATAATTTGCTCCTAGAGATTCATAAAAATGGGACTGTGCCAACTCATCTAGGGTTCTGTCGTAATGTTGCTCAATAAATTTCTTTAAAATATAATAAGGAAAATCGCTGTAGCGGTATCTTTGACGCTCAAGCAACTCAGAATTCTTTATAATTTCCGGCAAAGAATCTTGATAATCAGTTCTTAAGAATAAGTTTTTAGATACTTCAACATTAAATTTATTACTACGTTTATATCTGTAATATTTTCTACTTGGCTGTTTTGTTATAGTGTCTAAAGTATGGTAATAAAAAGGTTCCCAAGGTCTTAAACGCGCATAGTGAGACAACATACTTTTTAAGGTAACATGTGCTTTATTAGAATCCTTGTATTCTGGTAATATTGCAGGTAATTTGGTGTTTAAAGATACTATACCTTGTTCTTCAAGTTCCATTAATAATGGCAACGTTGATAAAATTTTAGTTAGTGAAGCAACATCATAAATATCATCAAAACCCACTTTTTCTTTCCCTTTGTATGTGTGTTTACCAAAACTCTTATTATAAATGACTTTCCCTTTTCTAGCTACTAACAATTGAATTCCTGGAGTCATCATAGAACCTACAGCAACCTTAGCTACGGAATCAATGCGCTTTAACTTCTCAGAACTCATCCCAACACGTTCTGGAATGGTATAGCCTAAACGTTTAAGTTCATTGTTATAAATACCATCACCAACTTTAAAATAATTTCCTATGGAAACTGGTAAGCTTCCTTTTGATGGAATAGCGCCAAAAATTAGCTGCGCGGATTTTTGTTGAGCAATCTCACTGTTTTGATAGCTAACAACAATACTTTCAATATTTTCTAAAGTTTTTAATCTAGACAACGCATAAGGTTTTACAAAAGCATCAATAATAACAGTATGTGTTTGTGATATTTCATGCAACCAAACTAATTCTTTATTACTGAATTTATAACTCTCCCAAGGGTTATCATTAGAGCGATGAAAACCAATTATAACGGTATTATAAGGTTTAAGTTTAGCTATAAGAGAATAAAGATTGTCTGACTCAATCTCATGTACTTTAGCATACTTTTTTAATTCATTGAAAAAAGCAGAACCTAAGTCATCACCTAATTTTACGTAAGCAATACTTTTAGTTTCTAAACGTCTAAGCGGTAATAAGTCTTTTTCATTTTTCACTATAGTTATTGCATTCTCAAGCAATTCCTCATATAAAATATCATCTTTCAGTCTATTTAAATCCTTTGACAGATTATAAAGTCCGATTGGCTCATAATTATTTAAACCTACTTTATATTTTGCTTGAAGAATTTTTTTAACGGAATGTTCTAAACGTGATTCGCTAATCTCACCTTTATTATATGCATCCATGATTTTAGAAACACCAATCCCAACATCCACAGACATAAGCATAACGTCGTTACCCGCATTGAAAGCAGCTAAATCAATAGCGCCTGTTTTGCTAAAATCGGCAGCACCTTTCATGGTTAATGCATCTGTAAAAATGAGCCCTTTAAAGCCTAACTTGACTTTTAAAATATCAGTAACAATATGTTTTGATAACGAAGAAGGATAGCCATCACGAGCTTCTAAACTTGGCACATTTAAATGCGCAACCATTACACTTGACAACCCCTCTTGAATTAATTTTTTATAAGGATAAAGCTCTATTGAATCAATACGTTTTTCGTTAAAGCTAATTGTTGGTAACGTTTTGTGTGAATCTTGATCCGTATCGCCATGACCAGGAAAATGTTTTGCATTAGCCAAAACACCTGCATCTTGCATTCCTTTCATAAACGCTGATGCTTTTTCGGTAACATTATCTCTGTCTTCCCCAAAAGACCTATTCCCAATTATTGGATTTTTTGGATTTGTATTTATATCTACAACTGGAGCAAAATTAAAATGAACACCTAATCGCTTACAGTGCTCCCCTATTTGCCTTCCTGTTTGTTCAACTAACTTATTATCTTTAATAGCACCAAGTGTCATATTCCATGGAAACGCATAAGTAGAATCTAAACGCATACTTAAGCCCCATTCAGCATCCATTCCTATAAGCATTGGTGTTTTTGAAAATGATTGTAATTCGTTATTCAATCTCGCTTGCCTTAAAGGTCCACCATTAGAATATATAATTCCACCAATGTGATGGTCTTTAATAATTTCAACAACTTTGTTTTTAGTCGCTTCATCCTGATTAGACATAACTTGTACCATGTACAACTGCCCTACTTTTTCAGCTAAAGTCATGGATGAATAAAGACTATCTACCCATTTTTTTTGAGCTTCATAATCACCCGTTAATAAAGGGTTATTTGTGGTTTGACTAACTACTGGTAATGCAAATAAAAAAGTAATTAGTATAATATAGATTTGACGCATAAACGATTTATTAAGGGGAATTACCAGTAATAATATTTAAAACTCATTTTTACTTTTTATATTTCCTAAAAACAAAAAGCCAATATGAGCTTAACACTAATAATAATGCCAAAATAATACTTTTATAAAGAAGATGAAAAGACTTTAAGATAGATTTATAAAGTAGTTAATAAACAGTTTCTACTTTAAAAAACGACTGTGCCAGCTTTCACTTGCAGGAACTTCCCAGTTTTCATTAAACTCGGCAATATTATTTACTAGATTATTAAAAACAATGGTGTTCTTCGATACCGCTTTATCTTTTGCCATTTTTCTAAAATCGGTAAGTGTCTTGTATGCTACATAATCACCTTGCTTGTAAGACACATTCATTTTGTCCATTAAATCAACTTTATAGTCTTTCTCTAATTGTTGAATAAAATGAACTGATGCATCTATACTGCAACCTGTAGCAGAATTTAAGTTTTGATTCAAACCTAAAACTATAAAACGCTTATATTTTATAGTGTAACCTGCTTGTAAATCACTGCCATGAGCAGCCCAATTCTCAATAAAAATACCTAGTTTAGATTGAATCTCCTGAAGTTCGTCTTCTGAAAACGAACGATTAGCTTGGTAAATCCAAACACGAGATTCTTCTGGTAATATACTGAAATCTACTAGCATCTAATTATTTTTTCTATTAATTCTTGTCGCTATAATCATTGCTATTGCAAAAATAATCAACCCAAAAATGAATTTTTTTAAACTAAAATCTTTGTCCCTGAAATAATCAACAGCAGCAATAAACGTAGCATAAATGACACCGCTTAAAACTCCATAAATAATTTGAGATTTCAAATTTTGAGGCCTCATTTATAAATCTTGGGCATTAGCAATTAATTCAGCAACATCCATAACGGTAACATCACTTTCTTTTTCTTTAGCTTTTACACCATCGCTCATCATGGTGTTACAGAATGGGCAGCCTGCAGCTATAATTTCTGGCTTTACATCTAAGGCTTGTTCGGTACGTTCAACATTAACCTCTTTGTCACCCTTTTCCGCGTCTTTAAACATTTGTGCGCCTCCTGCTCCACAACATAACCCATTACGTTTGCAGTTTTTCATTTCAATTAATTCTGCTTCTAACTTAATAATTAATTCTCTAGGTGCTTCATAAACATTGTTTGCACGCCCTAAGTAACACGGATCATGAAATGTTATTCGTTTTCCTTTATATTTACCGCCTTCAATGGTCAATCGCCCTTCATCGAGAAGTGTTTTCAAAAACTGTGTGTGATGCATCACTTCATAGTTTCCACCTAACTCTGGATATTCATTTTTAATAGTGTTAAAACAATGCGGACAAGCGGTAACTATCTTTTTAACTTCGTAAGCATTTAAAACTTCTATGTTTGTAACTGCTTGCATTTGAAATAAAAAATCGTTTCCTGCTCGTTTTGCAGGATCGCCTGTACAGCTTTCTTCGGTACCTAAAACTGCAAATTCAACATTAGCTTTGTTTAAAATTTTAACAAATGCTTTGGTTATTTTTTTAGCTCTATCATCAAAACTTCCAGCACAACCTACCCAGAATAATACTTCGGGTTGTTTTCCTTGAGCCATGAATTCTGCCATGGTTGGTACTTTTAGTAATTCGCTCATTGTTTAAGGTTCTTTGTTTTGCGTTAGGGATTAAAGCATTTGTTGAAGCTCTCCCTATTTTTTATCGGGAAGCGACTGCCGAAAGCCCGACCCTATTAGGGTAACGCCCAAATTATTTAATTATTCGTTTTTCCAATTTAATCTGTCCATTTGATTGTATGGCCATGGTGCACCATTGTTTTCTATATTGGTCATCATGTTGTTTAATTCTACTGGAGCAGCGGACTGTTCCATAACCAAATAGCGACGCATTTCTAGAATAATGGATAGCGGATCTATGCTTACAGGACAAGCCTCTACACAAGCGTTGCAAGATGTACATGCCCAAAGTTCTTCTTTAGTGATATAATCATCTAGAAGTTGTTTTCCATCGTCTTTGAATTCACCTTTATTTACATCAATATTTTTACCAACTTCCTCTAAACGATCTCGAGTATCCATCATGATTTTACGAGGTGACAACTTCTTACCTGTTTGGTTCGCAGGACATTCGCCAGTGCAGCGTCCACACTCAGTACAGGTATAAGCGTTTAATAATTGTACCCAATTTAAATCTTGAACATCGCTAGCACCAAACTTTGCAGGAACTTCTTCTTCAGCTCCTTCTGGTGTTGCAGCAAACGGATCAATGTTGGGATCCATCATCATTTTCACCTCATTGGTAACTGCTTCAAGATTATTAAACTGGCCTTTAGGTTTTAAGTTACCATAATAAGTATTTGGAAATGCCAATAAAATATGAAGGTGTTTTGAATAGTATAAGTAATTTAGAAAGATTAATATACCAACAATGTGCACCCACCAAGCACCTCTTTCAATAACGTGCAATGTGCCTTCTGATAATCCAGAAAACCATGGTGATAAAAATTGACTAATAACATTTCCATAACTCATAGCTTGAAAATTCAAGTCGGTAGCATTCATAACCAAAAATAAGGTCATCAATACCATTTCAAAATACAGAATGTAGTTTGCATCATTTTTTGGCCAACTCGTCATTTCACTTTTCCAGAAACGCGCTAGCTTCAAAATATTTCTGCGAATCCAAAATACAATTACAGCTAAAAATACCAAACAGGCTAAAACTTCAAACGTTCCTATTAAAAAACCATAAACGGAATCTGGTAATACTTTTAAACCAATTCTATGTGTACCAAATATCCCATCAATAATAATTTCAAGGACTTCAATATTAATTATCACAAAACCTACATAAACGATAACATGTAAGAAACCTGAAATTGGTCGACGTACTATTTTACTTTGCCCTAAGGCTATCATCGCCATGTTTTTCCAACGTTGTGATTTATTATCACTAACATCAACATCTTGACCTAGTTTTATATTTCTAAGAAGCTTTTTAACGTTTTTAGTAAAAAAGCCAAGACCAAGAACTAATATGATTGCAAAAATTATATTTGGCAAATATTCCATGGGTTATTGATTAGATTTTTCTTCGCTATAAGGGATTTCTTTTTTTGACAGTATTCTAAAATATCGTTTTGGATGCAATTTAATATCGTTCAAGAGCGATTCAAGCTCTCCTGTAGCCCCCTTAATGTTATTATATAACCCATCATCATGAAGAAGTTTTCCAATAGAACCTTCTCCATTTTTTAATTTATCACTTATGCCATTAAAATTTTGAATGGTTGTTTCAAGACTTTTTATAGTTTCCTCTAAATTGGCATTAGCAAGTTGTTGGGTTGTTTTTGATAAGTTTGAAGAGATCTTATCAACATTGGATAAGGTATTATTTAACTTTTTTTCATTATTTACCATCAAGGTATTTAACGAACTTGAGGTCTTTTTAAAATTCTGAATAACATCATTTATACCAGCTACACTTGCTCTTAGATTAGCTTTTGTTTTAGCATCAAAAACATCATTTAAATTATTAAGTAATGAATCTGCACCTATCATCATTACTTCTATTTTTTCTTGCAATGGTGTTAAACGTTGATTTACTAAATCTGTTAATCCTGCTTTGATAGTGCCTTGAAGAATATCATCTTCTTTAGCATTTTCTGCTCCATCAAAAGCGGGAACAATAGCTATAGCCTTTCCGCCTATTAAACCTGTTTCGTATAATTCGGCTTTACTGTTTTTTGAAAATTCAAATTCACTATCGACTATAAGTTTTACTAATAACTTCCCAGAACCATCACCCTTAAAATCAATATTAGTAACCTTACCAACACTAAGCCCATTAATTGTGACAGGTGTAGATGGCACCAATCCTTCTACATTATTGTATTCAGTAAAAAATGTAAGTGAGGAATTAAAAAGATCTCTTCCCTTTAGGTAATTAAGGCCATAATATAATAATACGATACCTGACAATACGAGTATCCCTGTTTTTACTTCTTTTGATATTTTCAAATTGAATGCTTTAGAAAAACAAATTTAATATAATTATTAGAAGAAAACCTTTAATTAGTTGTTGATTTTAAAGCATCAATTAAAGCAATCTTTTTTCCATCCTTAAATGCTACAATAAAACTTGAATTGTAGCCTTTACTCCTTGCCTCTTGTTCGAGCACCTTTGTTTCCTCGTAATTAGAAGTACTACCATAGAAATACTTATATAAACTCCCGTCTTTTAATCTTGAAATAGAGTTGAGGCCTTTAAAGTTATAAGATTTTGTTTCTAGAGCTTTTGAGCTTGCAGAAATTTGGACTTTATATATAATATTATCTGAAAATTGAGTTACCGGCTCATTAACACTATTAACGGTGTTATAATCACTAACATTTTTATCTAAACTCGCTTTATATTCGAGAATGGCATCTTTTATAGCGGTTGACATTTGCTGCTGCCCTTTTTTAGAATTCAGGTAAGCCCCTTCTTTTTTATTAGTTAAAAATCCCAGCTCTATTAAAACACTAGGCATCACTGTTTGATGTAAAACTATAAAACCAGCTTGCTTTACTTTTCTGTTTTTTCGATTTAATTTACTTGAAAAACTTTTTTGAATTAAACTCGCTAATTGTATACTTTGATCGAGATACTCCTCTTGACTCAATAGAATACTCATAACCGATTCTGGAGAATTAGGATCGAAACCAGCATAATTTTTTTCATAGTCATCCTCCATGAAAATTACTGAATTTTCTTTTTTGGCTACTTCAAAATTGGTTTTATTTCTGTGGGTCCCTAATACAAAAGTTCCAGCTCCATAAGCTTGAGAGGTATGAGAATCACAGTGAATAGAAACAAATAAATCTGCTTTTTCGTTATTGGCTATTTTTCCTCTCACAAATAAATCTATAAACACATCTGTTTTACGCGTGTAAACCACTTTTATATTTGGATTTTTATCAAGCTCTCTCCCAACAGCTAATACCGTTTTTAAAGCAATATCTTTTTCTCTGTAACCATTACCTAGGTTACCAGGATCTTTACCTCCGTGGCCAGCATCTAAAACAACAACAAACTTGTCTTTTAAATCATTCTCATTATTATCAATAAATGAAGAAAATATTAATACTGTTATAAAAGATACGAAAAGTAAAAAGTTTTGCGTTTTCATGTGGTAATTACAATTTTTTTAATCGATTGCACACTAAATCAACCTAAGGTATCATTTTTGATACAAATTTAGTAGAAGTTTAATAGGCTTTTAACGACCAAAAAACTCGGTTTATTTTAATTTCAAATATTTACTTGAATAATAAATTAATCCCAAAAAAATATATGTAATTTTGACTTTTCAAAAACCGAGCCATACTTCTACAAAAATACATTTAAAAGCGTTGCGTACAAACAACTTTAAAATACTTTTTGCATTAAGTTTTACAGTGTTTATTAACACGTTAAGCTTCTCTCAAGATATTCCAAAGAATGGAAAAACCATTAATAGAAGCTTAAAGGATGGCTTAATTAAAAAAACAGATAGTCTTTCTGTTACTGCACCTTCCGAAAAAATTCAAGATACGATTATCAAGGATTCTATTAAGCCTAAAAAAGAGCTTTTAGAAACCATTGTTAAATATCACGCTAAAGATTATACCAGGTTTAGTCAAAAAAATCAAAAACTGTATTTATATAATGAAGCCAAAATTGACTATGGCGATATGAATATTACTGCGGGAAGTATAACTATAGACTATAATAAAAACACCGTTTATGCTATAGGTATTACTGATACTGTGAACGGCTATACTCAAAAACCTGTTTTTACCCAAGCTGGTAATGTAGTTGAACCCGACTCTATTATTTTTAATACAGAATCACAAAAAGCGCTTATCTACAATTCAAAAACAGAGCAAGGAGAAGGGACTGTAATATCAGAAACTACAAAAAAAGAGAACGATTCTGTTTACTTCGTAAAAGATGCAAAATATACCACAGCGAATAATCTAGATGACCCAGAATATTATATAAAATTAAGAAAAGCTAAAATTGTACCTGGTAAAAAAATTGTAACAGGATTGGCTAATCTTTTTATTTATAATGTACCAACGCCTTTAGGATTACCTTTTGGTTTCTTTCCTCAAAGTGAAAAACAAACTTCTGGCATTATTATACCTTCTTTTGGAGAACAAAATGATCGAGGATATTTTCTACAAAATGGAGGGTATTATTTCGCCATTAGCGATTATTTAGATTTAGCAGTACTAGGCGATTATTACACAAATGGAAGTTACGGTATTCGTACAGAAACCACTTACTCAAAGCGCTATAGGTTTAGGGGTAATATTGGTTTTAGATATGAAAATTTAATTACTAGCGAACTTGGTTTTCCTGATTATGCAAAAAACACCATATATAACTTTAGGTGGTCGCATAGCCAAGATTCAAAAGCAAATCCAAGCTCTCGTTTTTCTGCCTCGGTAAACTTAGGTAGTAGTACTTATTTTAGACAATCTGTTAATCAAGTGAATTCAGGATCATTTTTAAATAACACATTAGCGTCTTCCGTTTCTTATTCAAAGTCGTTTCAAGGTGAACCTCAAGTTAATTTTAGCCTTACTGCAACCCATTCTCAAAATACGAATACTGAAACTATAAACATGACGCTTCCTACATTCCAAGGAAGTGTAAGCCGAATGTATCCTTTTGGGTCTAAAACAGGTTCTAAAAAAGGGGTCATCCAAAATGTTAATTTTCAATATAACCTTAGGGCTGAAAACAGAATACAAACTACCGATTCACTATTCTTCAAAAAAGAAATGTTTGATGATGCAAAGGCAGGCTTTCAACATTCTATACCTTTAACAACAAACTTTAAGTTATTTAAATATTTTAGTGCTAGCGCTAGCACTAGTTTTAATGAAGTTTGGACTTTTAAAACTATAGACAAAAGTTTTGATACTACATCAAATGAAACAATTACAACAGATATTAAAGGTTTTGATGCCTTTAGAACATATAATTTTAGTACGAGTATAGGTAGTACTATTTACGGTATGTTTAATTTTGAAAAAGAAGGGGAAGATAAAAAAATTAAGGCCATACGCCATATAATCAGACCATCGATTAGTTACAATATTAATCCAGCTTTTGATAAATATTATGATACTTATGAAGGCGATGAAATTGTCGATGCAGATGGTACTACTTCAAGAGATCTTATAGAATACAGCCGATTTGAAGGTGGTATTTTTGGTGCTCCCAATAAAAACTTTTCTAGCTCCATGGGTATTTCTGTTTCCAATAACCTTGAAGCTAAAATAAGAGATAGAGATAGTACTGCCACAGAACCAAAAAAAATTATTTTATTAAACAATTTAAACTTTTCTACATCTTATAATTTTGCTGGAGATTCTTTAAAATGGAGCCCAGTAAGAATGAGTGGAGGTACACAATTATTTAAAAATAAAATGAGTGTTAATTTTAATGCCACTCTAGACCCTTATGCGTTAGATAATAACAATAGAAGAATAGATAAATTTAATGTAGATAACGGCGGAAGTCTCTTTAGATTATCGAGCGCTAGCTTAAATGCCAGTTGGACCTTGGCCAGTAAAAAAGCGGATGATAAAAGTAATAAAAAAGATAAAGGTATTACAGAAAATGTACGTAGTGGTGGTCGAGCAGATGATTTGTTTGGTGTTTCTGAGGATTTTGCAAATCAACAATTGAGTAAAAAAGAAGATACTGAAAGCGAATCTCCAAGTGACCTTTATAACTACAAAATACCATGGAATTTAAGGCTTGCTTATGCGGTAAACTACTCGAACAGTAGGCGCCAAAATGAAATTTCTTCGCATTCTCTTATGTTTTCTGGCGATGTGGAACTATCACCCAAATGGTCTATCGGAGCCTCTTCAGGATATGATTTAAAAAACGCAGGGTTTACATATACACAATTGCGTTTTGAACGCGATTTATTAAGTTGGCGGATGAATTTTTCTTGGGTACCATTTAGCGATAGAAGTTCTTGGAATTTCTTTATTGGTATAAAATCTAATATTTTACAAGATCTTAAATATGAGAAACGCAGACAGCCAGATGTTCAATTCTAAAAATTGAACAAAAACGTAGCGATTCTTATTGTATAAATTAAAATTAAAGGTTTTCGCTTTATTCATTATTTAATATTTAATATTAATGAATTCAAGAATCTTACGATTTCGCGGAAATGATAAATAAAAACTTTCTTATGAAAACAATAATCACTACCAAAAATGCTCCGTCTCCTATTGGCCCATACAGTCAGGCTGTATTAACTGGAAATACGTTATACACATCCGGTCAAATTGCTATTAACCCTGAAACGAATATGTTAGTTTTAGAGGATATAAAAATAGAAACAAAGCAAGTGATGCAAAACCTAAAGGCCGTTTTGGAAGCCGCAAGTATGACCTTTGAACATGTTATCAAATCATCTATTTTTATTAGTAATATGGATGATTTTGGATTAATAAATGAAGTTTATGGTGATTATTTTGATGAAGCTAACGCACCAGCAAGAGAAACAGTACAAGTAGCAAGATTACCAAAAAATGTTAATGTAGAAATAAGTGTGATTGCTGTAAAATAGTGTTAAGCAGAAGTATTCCTTTTAGCAAATTTTATTAATAACTTTTTTAATTTTTCAACATCAATTGGTTTTGCCAAGAAATCATCAATACCCGCATGTTTCGCTTTTTCAATATCTTTCTCAAAAGCACTAGCTGAAACTGCAATAATAGGTGTTTTATTAGTCGAATATTTATCAGTTTCCTTAATATATTTTGTGGCTTCATATCCATCCATATCCGGCATGTATATATCCATAAAAATCATGTCAAAATCTAATATTTTATAAAGTTCCACGGCTTCTAATCCATTTTTTACAAACGTGCAATCCGCACCTTGTCGCTCTAAAAGAAACTTTATTACTTTTTGATTCATCCTATTATCTTCAGCAACTAAAACACTAAACTTATCAGATAAAATGGGTTGCTGAACTTCTTCAACAGGTTTAATATTTAATGTCTTTTTTAACTGTAAACTAAAATAGAATGTAGAGCCTTCATTTTCTTTGCTTTCTAATTTAAGCTCGCCACCCATAAGTTCTACCAGACCATGAGAAATTGAAAGCCCCATACCTCCACCTCTATAATCTTTCTTGATTGACCCATTATAAACTCCTTTAGGATTCTCAAAAACACGCTTGGCGTCTTCTGGTTTCATTCCAATTCCAGTATCCTTGATATAAAATGTGATGATTTGGTCGTTATCAATACCAACAGATTGATCTACAATAATGGATATTTTCCCATTATTAGTGAATTTTATGGCATTATTTATCAAATTAATTAATACCTGCTGAATTCTAGAAGCGTCGCTTAAAACCAAGAATTTGCCTTTATCTTCAGATATAAATTTATACTCAAATTCTAAACCTTTTTCCCACGCTTGATATTCAAAGACTTTAAAAAGCTTAGATAAATTGAATTTTAAATCAAATGTTTTTAAATTTAATTCTAACTTCTCTTCATTAACTTTAGCATTATCAGTTACCATATTAACCAACTGTAATAAGTGTTTTGAAGAGTATTCAGCTATTTCAACCTGTACAGTTTGGTCACTATTTAATTCTGTCTGTTTAAGCATATTCAACATCCCTAAAACAGTGTTTAGTGGCGTACGCACTTCATAGCTCATATTCTCCAGATAAATAGAATTATGATTTGCCAAATCTTCAGCAATTTCTAAACTCTCCTTCAACCCATCTATTCTAAGTTGTAAATTGGTTTTTATAACCTCATTTTTTAATTGATTTTTTAAAAAGAATTGTAACGCTAAAACTTGAATAATAGCAAGTATGAATAAGAAAATAGCAGCACTTTGCGCGTATATTTTTTTTTCTAGAAAAAAGTACCCAATAAGTAATATAGCAGCTATAGATATGAAAATGAAAAAGGATAATTTCTTCTTCATTTTCATCTGTCTAATAGATTTAGGGACAATCTTCATTAAATGCTGCTTTTTAACAAACATATCTATAATTATACTAATTAACAAAAGTATTATGAGTAATAAGTCTTATATTTATTATGAATTTATTTGTATTTAAAATTTTAATAAGAACTAATACATATCTAAAAAATGCGTATTGAATACGATATAAAATTAGGGTTTAAGGACGTTATGATACGCCCAAAACGTTCTACCTTAAAAAGTAGGTCAGAAGTCAACTTAGATCGCGATTTTAAATTTTTACATAGTCCATTAACATGGGAAGGCATTCCTATTATGGCAGCAAATATGGATACCGTTGGTACTTTTGAAATGGCAAAAGTATTGTCTAAGAACAAACTCTTTACTGCCATACACAAGCATTATTCAATTGCTGAATGGAGTGAATTTTTGAAAAGTGCTGCAAAAGGTATTGAAGATTATATTGCTGTAAGTATTGGTATTAGCGAGCATGATGCGAAAAAGCTTTCAGAAATAATTAAATTAAATCCAAAATTAAAATTTATTTGTATTGATGTTGCTAATGGGTATTCGGAGTATTTTGCTGAATTTGTAAAACTTACCAGAGAACAATATCCAGAAAAAGTAATTATTGCGGGTAATGTCGTTACCGGTGAAATGGTTGAGGAGTTATTACTTTCTGGCGCAGATATCATTAAAGTTGGTATTGGACCAGGGTCGGTTTGTACGACACGCGTAAAAACAGGTGTTGGATATCCCCAACTATCTGCTATCATTGAATGTGCAGATGCAGCTCATGGTTTAGGTGGCCAAATTATAAGTGATGGAGGGTGTTCCTCTGCGGGAGACATTGCCAAAGCTTTTGGCGCTGGAGCCGATTTTGTAATGTTGGGCGGAATGTTAGCTGGACATGATGAAAGTGAAGGAGAAATGATTAATAAATACGGTAAATCTTATAAATGCTTTTATGGAATGAGTTCATCAACTGCCATGGAAAAACATGTTGGAGGTGTTGCAGAATATAGAGCTAGCGAAGGAAAAACAGTCGAAGTACCTTACCGTGGTAAAGTTGTAAATACTTTGCAAGATATCTTAGGAGGATTAAGAAGCACTTGCACTTATGTTGGTGCCGCTAGATTAAAAGAATTGACAAAACGTACTACGTTTATAAGAGTTGCGGAACAAGAGAATAAAGTGTATAACCAAAAAAGCAATTAAGCCTTAATTGTCTTTAATTATTTTTCCTGTTGAACCCGTTTTACAAGGGACTAACTCATAAACATAATTGGGATTTATATGAGCCTCTTTTCTATGCGACACATAAATAATAGCAGTATTAGTTTCTTCTGAAATCTTATTAATTAATTTTGCTAATATCTCTGAATCATTATCATCAAGTCCATTAGTCGGTTCGTCTAATATTAATAATGGTGGATGTTTTACCATGGCCCTAGCAATTAAAACCAACCTTTTATATCCGTTTGATAACGAATTAAAATACTCATCTTTGAGTTGGAACATATTTAATACATGCAACCATTTTTGTGCAATATCAATTTGAATATCGGTAGGATAGTTATAAAGTCCAATTGAATCTGAAAAACCTGAAATAATCATATTTTCGATAGTATCTGAACGTTTGAAACCAATTAGCATTTCGGAAGAAAAGAATCCAATATGCCTTTTAATATCCCAAACAGTTTCCCCGCTCCCCTTTTTCATCCCAAATAAGGTCATATCTTGTAAAAACCCTTTTGGATTGTCTCCAGAAATGAGTGTTAAAATAGTGCTCTTTCCAGAACCATTTGGACCAATTAGTTGCCAAAATTCATTTGGCTTTATTTCCCAATAAATATTCTTTAGTATTGGTCTTTGTCCATAACTAACATTAACGTTCTTTAGTTTTATTAAAGACTTAAAGTTTTTCTTTTCTAGTTTGTAGCTTTTAGGAATGTTTCTAATAACGCGTCCTGAGGGTTCTTTATTTTTTTTGGTAATATCTAAAAACTGAAGCTTACCATCTTGCAGCATAAACACCTCTTTAATAAATGATAAAATATCTATCTTTCTAGTGGTAATTTGAACTACCAATAATTGATTGCTCAATTGAATTAATTTGTTTTTAATTTCTGATTGAGACTTTATATCAAGAGAATCAAAAACATTATCTAATACTATATAATCTGGATTTTGTAATAGAATATGGCTAAGTAATGCCTTTTTACGTTCACCTTCAGAGGAATTTCTAAGACTATTTTTAGTTTTGGTTTGAATATCAAAATGTCCGTAACGTATTTCCTCTTCGATAAACTTATTCAGCTTTATTTCAGAAAAAACAGCACCATTTAAATTGAACAACTCTTTAATAAGTTCTCCGGAAGTAATTCTGTTTAAGAGTTTATTTTTATTCTCTTTATTGGAAATGTATATAGCTATATGCTTTGGCACAACATATTATTGCTAAAAATTACAAGCTTTTTGTATGAAAAGGAACTAAGCCATCAATTGGTCTACGTTCAAAATTACCAACTTTAAAGCCCATTTCATCTGCAACTTCTTTAATTTCTTTTTGAGCAAAATAAGCTATAGAACCTGCAAAATGAACAGGAACTGTTTTAAGCTCCTCTTTAAACTGCATAATCATATTATTAACAAATATTCTAATACCCTTTTTAATGAGATTTATTGTGTATTCTGAATCTTTATGCAAAAACATAAACTCAGCAAAATTTGCTAAATATGCATTAGGACTGGGTTGTTTATATAAATTATATTTTATAAAATCGGCATCCATATTAAACTTACTACCAAAAGCCAATCTTACATTTTCTGGCATATGGTTAAAATAATAATCTCTAATTAACTGCTTACCATAATAATTACCTGAAGCATCGTCCATAAGTATATAGCCTAGAGATTTAACGCGCTGGTGTAATTGCTCTCCATCATAATAACTACAATTAGAGCCTGTACCTAAAATACACACTACTGCGGCTTCTTTAGGATGATTAATAGTGGAGTATACTGCAGCTAAAGTATCTTCATTAACTTCTATATGTGCATTAATAAATATATCTTTCAAAACAGTTTCTAAAAGTTCTTTAGCATTTTCTGTTCCGCATCCAGCACCATAAAAAAAGACGTGGGTAACCTTCTCTCTGTTGCTCCTTAATTCTTGACTCTTTAAAATTCTTTTAGCCAGCTTTTTTTCAGCCAGAATTGCAGGATTTAGACCTTTAGTACGAATCTTTTCCAATAATTTATTTCCGTTACTATCTACCGCAATCCAATCAGACTTAGTAGAACCACTATCTACAATTAAAATCATAAGTTTTAAAGAAAAAAAAACTCCACAGACTACTGTGCTATTTACACAATAACTCTGCGGAGTTATTATTATTAATTAAATATTATACTGACGCGATATGTTGTGCTAAATCAACTAGTTTAGTTGAATAACCAAACTCATTATCATACCAAGATACTAATTTCACAAAGTTGTCATTTAATGCCATACTAGCATTGGCGTCGAATACACTTGTTCTTGGCTCAGATACAAAATCCTGTGATACTACACCTTCATCAGTATATCCTAAAACACCTTTTAATTCATTTTCAGAAGCATCCTTCAATGCAGCTTTAACTTCATCCCAAGATGCGCTTTTTTCTAAACGACAAGTTAAATCGACAACAGATACATCAACAGTTGGAACTCTAAATGCCATACCTGTTAATTTTCCATTTAATTCAGGAATAACTTTCCCTACTGCTTTTGCAGCCCCAGTTGATGCTGGTACAATGTTATTTAAAGAAGCACGACCTAATCTGTAATCTTTTCTAGATGGTCCATCAACTGTAAATTGTGTTGCCGTAGCAGCATGAACTGTAGTCATTAAACCTTCTGCAATCCCAAATTTATCATTAATTACTTTAGCCAGAGGCGCTAAACAGTTTGTAGTACAAGATGCGTTAGATACAATGGTATCAGCAGCAGTAATGTCTTTATGATTTACTCCCATTACAAACATTGGTGCATCAGCAGATGGTGCAGAAATAGCAACCTTCTTAGCTCCAGCAGTAATATGTTTTTGGGCTCCTTCTAAATTAGTAAATATACCGGTACAATCTAAAACAACTTCAGCTCCGACTGCATCCCATTTTAAATCTTCAGGGTTACGCTCTGCTGTAATTCTTATTTCGTTTCCGTTAACAACTAAGTTGCCGTTGTTCGTTGAAATGGTTCCATCGAACTGCCCATGAACAGAATCATACTTTAATAAATAAGCTAAATGATCTACATCTAATAAATCGTTTATTCCTACTACTTCAATATCATTTGGTCTTGAAGCTGCTACTCTAAAAGCAATTCTACCTATTCTACCAAATCCGTTAATTCCTAATTTTAATTTTGACATATTCTTGTTTATAAATGTTAAATGCTCATGATATCTGAGACACGCAATAATTCTAAATTTATTTTTGTTTTTCCTTTTATAGCCATTTCTAATGGTGTTAATTCCATATTACCATTCATCAACCCTACCATGAAGTTTGTTTTTCCTTCTAACATAGACTCTACAGCTTTCACTCCCATTCTGCTTGCTAATACACGATCAAAGCACGAAGGGCTCCCTCCACGCTGCATATGACCGAGTACTGATACTCTTACATCATAATTTTCCATATTTTCATCTACATAGTCTTTAAGTTCAAAAATGTTTTTACCTATTTTATCGCCTTCAGCTACTATAACAATACTCGAAGTTTTTCCTGAACTTCTACTTTTATTTAAAGATTCTACCAATCTATCTAACCCTAAATCTTCTTCTGGTATTAAGATTTCTTCAGCTCCACCGGCTATACCAACATTTAGTGCTATATGTCCTACATCACGACCCATAACTTCAATAAAGAATAATCTATTATGCGAACTTGCTGTGTCACGAATTTTATCAATAGCATCAACTACGGTATTCAAAGCGGTATCAAATCCAAGTGTATGAGATGTACCAACTATATCGTTATCTATGGTACCTGGAATTCCCATAACTGGAAAACCGAACTCCTCATTAAATATCATAGCTCCAGTAAATGATCCATCTCCTCCTACAACGACTAAGCCTTCAATGTCATTCTGAGCTAATTTCTCAAAAGCTTTTAGCCTTCCTTCTTTAGTTCTAAATTCTTTAGATCGTGCTGATTTTAAAATTGTACCTCCTTTATTTATAATTCCTCTTACACTTCGGGCATCCATTTGTTTGAAATCGCCTTCTATCAAACCTTCATATCCGCGGTATACACCAACACATTCTATATTATGATAAGCACATGTTCTAACTACAGAACGAATGGCTGCATTCATTCCTGGAGAATCCCCTCCAGAGGTTAAAACCGCTATTTTTTTTATTGCCTTCGACATTAATTTTTAAATTTAACAAGGTAAAACTACTAAACAAAACCCATATATCTATGGCATTTACAGTAAATTACTATCACTCTTAAAACTATAACGTTTTAGTTGATAAAAAAAGGTTAACGATTTGAAAAACAGAGTGAAAAAGCTGCTATTTTTTTGAAGAAGACTTGAATGAAATATATTCTGGAATAGATTTTTTGGCTTCTTTTTGTAAAGATTGTTCTGTAGATTTTTGGTTTTTATTTGATTTAAATAGCTTTTTAATAAGTTCTTTAAACGTATCAAAATCTACATTATACGAAAGACCAACACCTTGAGTATAACCTATGGCTTCACCAAAATTTCTAATACTATTTTCCCTATTAAATACTTTAGCAGTAAGTGTTCCTTCTTCATTTAAAAGAAAATCAATTTCAACATCACCCGCAATTACAGTTTCTGTTGCTCCACCTACTGGAACCCCTACTTTACCATTTATTAATACACGGTCGCTAATTTGAGTTTGTAATGTTACACCAAACCGATCATCAGTTTGATAATCCGGTCTATTTTGTCCAGCTTCATAATTTAAACCTACATTAACTTTACTATCATCAGAAGTAAATATGCTATTAATAATACCATTAAGACGTTCAGCAATAGTACCAGAAGCATTTAAATCATTAAAACCACTTGAAAAAGATCCTGTTGACACTAAAAATAGTGCTTGAGTATCTCGCTCATCTTGGGATTCTAAACGATAATTAAGCTCAGACTTTATAGTAGAATTCACATTAGGGAACTCAAAACTAAAATTAGGATCAAGTTGTTCTAAATCGCCATTTAAACTAATATTAAGCTCTACGGGAATACTTCTATTTATAGGATTATCAAGTAAGGGTGAAGGATTTGTTTGTGTTTTGTAGGTAGCCAGCATATCTATTTTAGGCTTTGACGGTTCACCTTCCCATGCAATAGTTCCTCCTGGTTGTACTATAAACTCTTTTTGAACTAGCCCACCAAAAGCGAAGTTATAAACCCCTTCAAACACCGCAAAATCGCCCCACATATTAAACTTATCATTTGTGTTTATTTCAACTAACAAACCTCCAATACCTCTACCCTTTAAAGCGTGTCCTGTTTCTTTGTCAATAATTAATTCTACTTCTGCATCTTCAGTTACATCTACATCAAAAGTAAGTTCCAGTCCTTTTATTTCATTAAATTCTACTTCTTCTCCTTTTTTTCTAGCTTCTTTTTCTTCTTTGGTTACAAAATGTATATATGTATTATCCCCAAATGACACTGCATCACTCAAAGGAATTTTAAATACTGTTCCTCTTTTGGTTTCTCCAACAACACTTATAACCAATTGCTCTGTAGGTCCATATATACTTGCTCTTCCTCCTATAAACCCAGTTCCATAATAGAGTGATTCTTCAGATTCTTCAGTATCTAAAACTAGTAAACGAGGTGTTGTAATATTTAAACCTAAGCTCCAATTTGAAAAATTGACATGACTCAGAGAACCATTTAATAAGCCTTCAGAATTATATTTCGAATCTGTTAACCTTATATTATTAAAAATAAAACTCTGGTCTTTTAAGCTAACTGAAGCATTGGTATTAAAATCATAATCTACATTAAGATAAGGAATTCCTAAACCTCCGTTCTTAATGATTAAATTACCATTTATATCTGGCTTTATAAGGTCTCCAACTACTTGTACATTACCATTAGCTTCACCTCGAATATCTGACAAAACACCATCCAATAGGGGATTTAAAGGAACCAAATTAAACGCGTTAAAATCAAGTGTTACATCAACTGTTGATCGCCTTCCTGAAACAAAAATATTTCCTTTTGCAGCAAATGACCGTGTTATATCATTCTTAATAATTGCATCTATACTATAATTAGTTAGTGATTCATTGCCAGTTACTGTAGCGTCAAAGGAGCCTAATAAAAAATCATTAACCTTAAAGTCGTCAATTACAATAGTTGAATTTGGGAGATAGCTACCGTTTTTTTGTAATACATCCAATTTACCATTAACATTTCCTGCGAGGGATAAACTATCTATATCTGGTGTTATTTTAGCCAAATCAACGTTTGTAAAATTTAGCTTAATATCTTTTTCTGTGGAATCCTTAATAAAGCCGGACAGTTTAATTTCTTCATTGTTGTGATTAACCCTAAACTTATCAACTTTAAACTTAGTAAGCTTTTTATCAAAGGATATTTTGTGAAATTTATCTTGGTTTTCATTGATCTGCCACTTGTTATTTTTTATGGTGACATCAGATTTTTTGAAGCCAACAACCGATTCATTTTCCTCATTTATAGTATGGTAGAAACTTAAATTATAGACATCATTATTACGTTTTCCACCATTAAACTCAGAACGCATAAATAAAGTGTCATTTACGGTTACGTTTATTAAATTAAACTTTGAAACATCATAGTATTTAGTATTTAAACTATCAATTTCTACATAAGTATTGAATAAAGGGTTGCTATTATCAACCTGTAACTCAATATTATTTGCGAAATTATCTAAGAATTTAATTTTTGGCGATTTAAAAGTTAGTCTAAAATTCTTTTCATCACTCTCAACTCGTCCTCTAATGAAGGTGTTTTTACCAAGTTCAACCTCAGGATAAATAACTTCAACGATTTTATTATAAATTCTAAAGTTAAAATCTATACTCTGATTGGTATCAACTTCATGAGAAATATAATTGGTATATATGTGTCCAATAGAATTTTCAAACAATTTTTTTAAATCCTTCAGAAAGAAACGTCCTCGTAATTCACCTTCGATAATATCTGGTGAATTAAACTCAACAAAACGAATATCTTTTTCAAACCTTGAAGACACATCAAATTTCTTAAAATAATAAGTGTCATTCTCATTTTTATACATGGTATTGCTAAATGCAATTTTACCAAAAGCATCATCAAGACTACTGCTATTCATGTTCATCTTAACCTTACTTTTAAAAATAGATATACTATCTTTCTTTATAAAATTAAGGGTGTTCAGGTTAGCATAATCAACTACAGCCTCAAAATCATACTTTCTTACAGTTTCTGAAAAATCTACTAAACCAGTAAAATTTAGTTGAAGGTTTTTATCATTCACATTTAAGTTTCCGTCAAAAATTCTATTCTTTACATTACCAGATACTTTCACATGATTATAATTGTAGTCATTATAAACCAATTCAAAAACCTCTCCCTTTATCTGGGTATCTATGTTTTCAGCAGTAAACCCTTTCCCATTAACATCAAAGTCTAGAGATGCCTTACCTACTTTAGGATCGTTTAGAAATATACCAAAGTCAAATTGCTCAAAAATTAGTTTCCCTTTATAATCAGCATTATCAATATCATTAATTTTTGTGATTTCTAAATTTGAATCAACAAAACCTAACTCAGTATCAATTTCAATTTCTGCTATAACTTTTGAAGATGTAACTTGAGAGTTTCCAACTATGGTAAAATAACCCAATCGGTCAAAAGATGTGGGTATTGCTTCTCCCAGAACATTTGGTAATAATGCTTTTAAATCTTTATATGTTGAAGACAAATTGCTAAAATTTCCATTCATATAAAAATTATCAGCTTCTTTATTAAATAAGTTTTTAAAATTAATATTTCCGTAAACTCTTGTATTATAATTTGTATTTAACCTCAAATTATTAGCTTGTAAATCGTTTAAAGTCCCTGATAAATCTGAACTAAATTTCGCATATTGATTAACACCAAATTCATTGTAAAAAGTATTAAGCTCATCTAATAAAACATTTGAATCTTTAAAACTCGCAGCTACTTGTACCTTATCAACAAAGTATTGTAAATCTTCCCTTTTATAAGAAAATTTCAAGTCACCTTTTATAACAGAACCAGGAGTTTTTATTTGCAGATTAGCAAATGTCATATCTTGCAGTGTATAGGCAAAGTCGGTCATCATGTTTTTCATAATCAAACCCCTACTATCTTTGAACGAAAGCGTATTTATTCTTGCACTAACATTACTCCCATTTATAAGAAAATTGGTAGCATTAATATTTAAGTCGTCAAAATGAAGCACTTTTGTTGTTTCCCGGTTTTCATCAGACAGCGTAAAAACCCCATTATAAATAGAAACATCACTTGAAGACAATAAAAAAGTACTTTCTCCTGTTCTTGGATTATCATCTTCAAACCTATTTACAAAAACATCAAGATTTGTTTCAGTAGAACCTTCATAAGTTTTGATATTAAAAATGAGTTTTTCAATATCAATATTTCCAAACTCTAGATTACCATGGTACAAGTTTTTAAAACTTAAAATAGATGTATTAAGTTCTTTAATGCTAATAAGCGTATCTTTTTTGTAATCTTGAATGTAAATATTTTTAATTTCTACATCGCTATTAAACTTTAAACTAACTCGATCAATATTAATGTTGGTTTTGAAGTCATCATTCAACATTTTTGTGAGGCGCTTGCCTATTCTGGTCTGAACAGCGGGAATGGAAAACAATAACACCAAAATGATGAATAACAATAACAGAATGCCTGCTACTTTTGATAATATTTTTAGGAATTTTTTGATGCCCTTAAAGTTATAACTTTATTAAGAATAAACTACTTTTGTAATTACGAATAAAAATAATGATTGAGATGTCTATTCTTTTTCAAAATTAACAATTATTGTGCCTAAAATTTATTAATGTCTTCACAAAATATTTACATTCTTGGAATTGAGTCTTCTTGTGATGATACAGCAGCTTCTGTAATTCATAACGGCCGTATTTTAAGCAATGTTGTAGCCACCCAAAAAATACATGAAGAATATGGTGGTGTTGTACCTGAATTAGCCTCAAGAGCACATCAACAAAACATTGTTCCTGTGGTACATCAAGCTATAGAAAAAGCTGGTATTCGTAAAGAACAATTAAATGCTATAGCCTTTACAAGAGGTCCTGGGTTAATGGGAAGTTTACTGGTTGGAACATCATTTGCAAAATCTTTGGCCTATGGTTTAAAAATTCCTTTAATTGATGTGAATCATATGCAAGGGCATATTTTAGCACATTTTATTGAAGAAGATGGGTTTAAAAAACCGCCTTTTCCGTTTTTGGCTATGACGCTTTCTGGCGGGCATACTCAAATCGTAAGAGTGGATAACTATTTTGATATGACTGTTATTGGTGAAACCATTGATGATGCTGTAGGTGAAGCTTTTGATAAAAGCGGAAAAATTTTAGGATTAGGCTACCCAGCTGGACCAGAAATTGATAAACGTGCAACATTAGGAAACCCTAACGCTTTTCAATTTACAAAGCCTAGAGTAAATGGTTTAAACTTTAGCTTTTCTGGTTTCAAAACTGCTGTACTTTATTTTATTCAACGCGAAGTTAAAGCAAACCCAAATTTTATTGATGAAAACCTAAATGATATTTGCGCCTCAATTCAATATACCATTATTGGTATTTTAATTGACAAATTAAAACTGGCAACACAACAAACAGGAATACAACATATTGCTATCGGTGGTGGTGTTTCGGCCAATTCTGGAATACGACAAGCTTTAAAAGATGGTGAACAAAAATTTGAGTGGAAAACATACATTCCCAAATTTGAATTTACAACCGATAATGCTGCTATGATTGCTATTGTTGGCTATTTAAAATTTTTAGAAAGGGATTTTGCTAAACAAGATGTTGTAGCTTCGGCACGTTTAAAGATTTAGTGGTTAGTATTAATAAATAAAAAAGCATTAACCAAAAATCTTAAATCCTTATATCTTAGCTTTATGCAACTCTTCTTTAATCCAGACATATCAGAGAACACGATTCAGTTTACTTTTGAAAGAGAAGAAAGTAAACACATTGTAAAAGTCCTGCGCAAAAATATTGGGGATACCTTGTATATTACAAATGGTAAAGGGTGGTTATTTATTGCTGAAATTTCTATGCCGAACATTAATAAATGTACGGCGAAAATTATTTCTCAAAAACAGCAACCAAAACGAGACTATAATTTACATCTAGCTGTTGCTCCAACAAAAATAAACGACCGATACGAATGGTTTTTAGAAAAAGCTACCGAAATTGGGATAGATAGTATCACTCCTATTATATGCGATCATAGCGAACGAAAAGTTATTAAACCAGAACGTTTTGAACGGATTTTACAATCGGCCATGAAACAGTCTTTAAATTGTTATTTACCTAAACTGAATGATGCCATTTCCTTTAAAGACTTTATAAATCTAGATTTTGAAGGTGATCTATTCATTGCACATTGTGAAGAAACCGATAGAAAATCTTTAAAGCAACAACTAAACCCAAAAACAGACATTACTATTTTAATCGGGCCAGAAGGTGATTTTTCTGTTAAAGAAATTACAGAAGCGCTAAAAAATAATTTTATTCCTGTAACTTTGGGTGAAACTAGATTACGCACAGAAACGGCAGCTATAGTGGCTTGTCATTCTGTAGCCTTTATAAACGAAGCCCATAATGGGCAATAATTTATTTAATGAAGTTAATTATCTTTTTTTTCTTTTGTCTATTTTCTGTATTCTCATATACACAAGATTTAGCCATTTTAAAATACAAAGGTGGTGGTGACTGGTATGGTAACCCTACAGCTCTGCCAAACCTTATTAAATTTTGCAATGATAACATCAACACTAAAATAAATCCTAAACCTCAAACGGTTGAAGTTGGTAGCTCAGATATTTTTCAGTTTCCATTACTACACATGACTGGTCATGGCAATGTGTTTTTTAGTGAAACCGATGCTGAAAACTTGAGTAATTATCTAATTTCTGGCGGTTTCTTGCATATTGATGACAACTATGGCATGGAACCCTACGTAACTAAAGAGTTAAAAAAAGTATTTCCGGATAAAGATTTAGTTGAGTTACCAAAAAGTCATGTTATTTTTAATATGGTATACAAATTTGCAAAAGGTCTACCAAAAATACATGAACATGACGGCAAACGTCCTCAAGCATTTGGCCTTTTTCATGAAAATAGACTGATACTATTATTTACATATGAAAGTGATTTAGGAGATGGATGGGAAGATGCCGAAGTCCATCACGATCCTGCTGATGTTAGAGTAAAAGCACTAAAAATGGGAGCTAATATTGTGAAATATGCATTTGAGAATTAGATTGCAACAAATTCACTAATATATTTGCTGCAAACTACAACTGAATACTGCGACTGAATACTGCGACTGAAATATGCAACTCAACCACTACAATACTAATTTTACAAATCAAATCTTTCCAATCACTTTAATTTGTGATAATGTTACCAACGCACCAAACATTGGAAGCTTATTTAGAATCGCTGATGCTTTTGGTATTGAAAAACTGATACTTTGTGGTGATGATATTTCGTTAGGTCGAAAAATGGCAAAAACCTCGAGAGCTACTGAAAAAATAGTTAATTATGAAGTTAATAGAGATGCGCTAGAAGTAATTCAAGATTTAAAAAGTAAAAACTATCAAATCATTTCATTAGAAATAACGAATTCAAGTCAAGCAGTTCACAATGTTCAATTTTCAACAAATAAACCAATCGCATTAATTATTGGGGATGAGAATTTTGGTGTTTCAGAACATATTTTAAATATCTCGGATGTTATCATTCATATTGAAATGTTTGGACAGAATAGCAGTATGAATGTAGTACAGGCCACTAATATTGCATTATATGAATTAACTAAACAGCTTTTATAAACAAGTTTCCTATATTTACTATATGAATTCTAACACCATCTCTAAAGGTATTTTAAAAGCAATTGGTGTCATATTAGGCATTGCTTTATTACTTTTCTTTTTACACCAAATTCAATCTGTAATTGGCTACATCGCCATTGCTTCAGTAATTTCATTAATTGGCAGACCTATTGTTTTGTTTTTAGAACGCAAATTAAAATTTAAAAACACCATTGCAGTTATTGTGTCCATGGTATTACTATTAGGAATTTTTGTAGGTTTAGTGGGGCTATTCATTCCTTTAGTAATAAAACAAGGACAAAATTTATCATTGTTAAACATTGAAGAGCTTCAAAAAAATATTGAAAATCTATATAGCGAAATTATAACTTACTTTGATTTGCATCAAATAGATGTAGAGCAATCTTTAAAAGAATCTAATTTACTCTCAAAAATTGATTTTGCATTAATCCCATATTTTTTAAACTCGGTAATTAGTGGTTTAGGCAACTTTAGTATTGGATTATTTTCGGTATTATTTATATCATTTTTCTTTTTAAAAGATAGCAGATTATTTGAAAATGGTATTTTAACATTTATCCCAGATAACAAAGAATTTCGTTGGAAAACCTCTTCTACAGAAATTAAAGATTTGCTTTCTAGATACTTTGTGGGTCTTATATTTCAAATACTCATTATATTCATTATTTATACCATTGGTTTACTTATTATTGGTGTTGAAAATGCCATAGTAATAGCATTTTTATGTGCACTTTTAAACTTAATCCCATACGTTGGCCCATTAGTTGGAGCATTTTTAATGCTAACATTAACTATGACGAGTAATCTTGGAGAATCATTTAGCCTTGTTATTTTACCTAAAACATTTTGGGTTTTTATAGTGTTTATGATTGGTCAATTAATTGACAATTTTGGAAGCCAGCCAATCATATTCTCAAAAAGTGTTAAATCACATCCTCTTGAGATTTTCTTAGTTATTCTGACTACAGGTATTTTATTTGGTGTTATTGGATTAATAATAGCTGTGCCTGCTTATACCGCTATAAAAGTTATTCTAAAAGCATTTTTATCTGAAAATAAGATTGTAAAAAAACTCACTAAAGGCCTTTAAGTTTTATTTTGAATAAAGCTCTCTTAAATACTGAAATACAAAAATTTATAAATTTAAATTTAGATTCTAATATTAGCGCTTTATTGCTTAAAGGAACATCATTTTCAGAAGTTGAAACTAAAACAATCATTGAGCAAATTGAAGCTAAAAAAAGAAGTAAAACGAAACTATCTACTTGGTTTTCTGCTAAAAATGTTTACTACCCAAATAAACTAAATATTGAACAAACATCATCTGAGATTACAGCAAAATATAAATCTGGATTATTAGAAGGTCATTCTATTATTGATTTAACAGGCGGTTTTGGAGTTGATTCATTTTACTTTTCTAAGCAGTTTAAAACAGTTAAGCATTGCGAGATAAATGAAAGACTTTCAGAAATTGTTAAGCATAATTTTGATCAATTAGCTGTTAAAAATATTGAAACTATTCAAACGGATGGCATTGAATATTTAAAAAACTCATCTCAATCATATGATTGGATATATATTGACCCTTCACGGAGGCACGATAGTAAAGGCAAAGTCTTCTTTTTAAACGATTGTCTGCCTAATGTCCCTGAACACCTAGAATTACTTTTTAGTCATTCTAAAAGCATCATGATTAAAACATCCCCTTTATTAGATTTTACTGTCGGGACTAATGAATTAAAACATGTGAAAACAATTCATGTTGTTGCGGTAAATAATGAAGTAAAAGAATTACTGTGGGTTTTAGAAGCTAATTTTGATAATTCTATTTCCATTGAAACCATAAATATTAAAAAGAAAACCCATGAGTTTTTTAAGTTTAATTTAGAAAAAGAAAAACAGACTGAACCAACATACAGCTTACCGCTCACCTATTTGTACGAGCCTAATGCTGCCATTTTAAAAGCTGGTGCTTTTAACCTAATTTCAGCGCAATTGATGGTTTCTAAATTGCATAAACATGCGCACTTATATACATCAAACAATAAAACAGAATTCCCTGGAAGAGTCTTTAAAATTAATTCAATTTTACCCTTCAATAAAAAGGCTTTAAAAAAACTAGATATTACTAAAGCCAACATTACAACACGTAATTTCCCAGAAAGCGTTCTTCAATTACGCAAAAAGCTGAATATTAAAGATGGTGGTGACTTGTATTTATTTTTTACCACAGATTTAAACGATACCAAAATAATGATAGTCTGTACAAAGATATAAAACCTAATTAATGACACTTCAAGAATTATCAGGAGAATACACTATAGTAGGCAGTAATCAAGATGCAGAAACACATACGTATAAAGGCACACTTACCTTATCTATTGAGGATACCAATAGAATAAGAGCCAGATGGCTTATTAATGATAACCAAAAGCAATCTGGATATGGTTTTTTTAAAGATGATATTCTTGTTATTAATTTTAATTACAAGAATGACGATAATAACGTGTATAAAGGCGTCGTAGTCTATAAATGTATTACCAAAGACATTCTAGATGGCTTTTGGTCTGAAAAACACGGAAATCCTTTGTTTTTGGGTCAAGAGCGTTGTTATAGAAAGGGTACTAAAAGAGAATTGGTTGATTAAAAAAAGTATGAGTTATATGGCTAACTTCCAAATTAAATCTAACAAAAAAGCCTCAATATTTTCATATTGAAGCTTTTCGTGAGCCCTGCAGGATTCGAACCTGCGACCGCCTCCTTAGAAGGGAGGTGCTCTATCCAGCTGAGCTAAGAGCCCTCATGGAAAACATTTTTGTTTTCCGGTTGCAAATATAAAATTAACTATATATCTAACCAAAGGAAATGCTTATAATTTTATGCAAAATAAATATAAATAGAAACTACTATTAAAACTACAATTGCTCCAGCAGTTTTAGTGTGTTTCCATGGTACAATATCAACTTGTTCTGTGTATTCTAATTCATAAGGCGTTTCTCTTGGTTTTATTTTACCAATAATTAACATTATTATAATATTTAGAATAAATAAAATGGCCATAACATGTAAAAAATGAGGATAAGCATCGGCCTCAATTAATTTTAAAGCGGCTGCATCAGTAACTCCCGAGGTCGTTGCGTTTTCAAGTGCACTCTCTATAAAATGAGGTTTTAAAATAAACTGACTCAATATATAAAGTAAAGATCCCGAAACAACTCCAATTTTTGCTGCAATAGCTGGGACTCTTTTTGTAGTATAACCAACAACAATAATAGTAAAGATTGGAATACTATAAATTCCATTAATTTCTTGTAAATAATTAAATAAACTTCCTGCATTAGCAATAAGTGGTGCAATAAACATTGCAGAAATAGCTAATATAATACCAAATATTTTTCCGTATTTTACTACAGTTTTTTCATCAGCATCTTTATTAATATGTTGCTTATAAATATCGATACCAAATAACGTTACAGAACTATTTAAAACGCTATTGAAAGAACTTAAAATTGCACCAAATAAAACGGCTGCAAAAAATCCAACTAAATATTTAGGTAATACAGCGCGAACTAACTCCGGATATGCTAAATCACTTGAAGATAAACCGCCTTCAAAATAATGATAAGCAATGATACCTGGTAACACTAAAATTAATGGCCCTAAAATTTTTAAGAAGGACGCTAATATTAAACCTTTTTGGCCTTCAGCTAAATTTTTAGCGCCTAAAGCTCTTTGAATAATTTGCTGGTTTGTTCCCCAATAAAATAACTGCACCAACATCATTCCAGTAAAAATAGTACTAAATGGCACTTCTTGACCAGGTTGCCCCATAGATTTAAATCTATCAGGATTAGCACTCATTAGTGTATCTAAACCAGCGCCTATGCTACCGTCGCCAATAGCCATAAGACCAAAAATAGGTATTAAAAGCCCACCAATAATAAGTCCAATAGCATTTATACTATCTGAAACCGCAACAGCTTTTAGACCTCCAAAAACAGCATAAATAGAGCCTATAATTCCTATACCCCAAATACACAACCATAATGCTTTAGTATTCGATACATTAAGCATTTCTGGAATATTAAACATCCCACTAATAGCTACAGAACCAGAGTATAAAATTACCGGTAGCAATACAACAACATAACCTGTTAAAAATAATGCAGATGTAATTGTTTTTGTAGAAACATCAAAACGCTTAGATAAAAATTGTGGTACTGTTGTTAAACCTCCTTTTAAATATCTTGGTAATAAAAAGATTGCTGTCACTACCATGGCAATTGCCGCAAGCGTTTCCCAGGCCATAACTGATAAGCCATCTGTATAAGCGCTACCATTCAATCCAACAATTTGTTCTGTAGATAAATTGGTTAGTAGCAACGAACCCGCTATAACTCCCGCAGTTAGACTTCTACCTCCTAGAAAATAACCATCAGAAGACTTCTCATCGGTCGATCTAGTCGCATAGTAAGATATAATGGCCACCATTAATGTGAAGCCAACAAAAGAAATTATTCCAATCATAATTATAATTAAGTTTAGTTTGTACTATTGTAGATTTCAAATATAAAGATTTATTTCATTATCTGAATTTAATACTAACTTTGAAAAAGCTTTTTTAAAAAAGCTTCCTAAAATACGGAACATAACTAAAAATATAAGTTTAAGTATATGAGTGCAACATTAATTAATAATGTAAAAAACACTTTTATTCGCACATTTAAAACGGATCCATTACTAATTTTTTCTCCTGGAAGGATTAATATTATTGGTGAACATACCGATTATAATAAAGGGTTTGTATTTCCTGCTGCTATTAATAAGGGAATTGTTGCTGCCATTCAGAAAAGCGAATTAGATTTTTCAACAGCATTTGCCTTAGATTTAAATAGTAAAATAGAATTTAATTTAGATAAATTAAAACCATTAAAAGAAGGGCGTTGGGAAAATTATGTTTTTGGTGTCGTTCACGAAATTCAAAATAAAAATAAATTAATCGGTAACTTTAATTTAGTCTTTAAAGGTAATATCCCTAGTGGTGCTGGTATGTCTTCTTCTGCAGCATTAGAAAACAGTATAGTATTTGGATTAAATGAATTGTTTGATTTAGAACTATCAAAACATGACATGATTCTTATTTCTCAAAAAGCCGAACACAATTTTGTAGGAGTGAAATGTGGAATAATGGATCAATATGCTAGTATGTTTGGTTTAAAAAACCACGCCCTACTATTAGACTGCAGAACGATAGAATCTCAACCCTATGAAATTGACTTTAAAGACTACCAATTAATGCTTATTAATACTAATGTTAAGCATAGTTTATCTGACACTGAATATAACGACAGACGGTTTGCTTGTAAAAGTATTTCTAAACTATTAAGTGTAAAAGCTTTAAGAGATGCAACAGAAGCTGACCTAGAAAAAATAATTGATAAAGTAACACCAGCAAATTATCAGAAAGCCTTATTTGTTATTCAAGAGAATTCAAGAACGTTAAAAGCAGCAAAAGCTATTGAATATGGTGATTTAGAAACTTTAGGCTCTTTAATTTATCAATCGCATAATGGCTTATCAAATCAATATAAAGTGAGCTGTCACGAATTAGATTTTCTTGTAGATCAAGCAAAAGCAAACCCAAATATTTTAGGAGCCAGAATGATGGGTGGTGGTTTTGGAGGTTGTACTATTAATTTAATAGCCAAAACCCAGGCCGAAGCCTTTGCAGAAAAAGTTTATAAAGCGTATCATAGAGAATTTAATAAAACGTGTTCTGTCTATTTTATAGAACTCTCGGAAGGAACGCATTTAGTAAAGTAATCAATCTTAATTAATTTAAGCCTTCTATCTTATTTTAAAATTTTAGTCCAATACATACTAAATCATAATTTCAAAAGTTATATTTTTAACGCTCAAAACCAATCATTTTAATGAAACGTTACATATACTTTTTAATCACTCTAGGATTTTTAATGCTTTGGAGTTCTTGTCGTAAAGATTTTGAATTCTCACCAAGTACTGGGAGTTTGCAATTTTCAAAAGACACGGTGTATTTAGATACTGTTTTTACCAACATTGGTTCTAGTACCTATAATTTAAAAGTTTACAATAAAAGTGATGATGATATTTCTATACCTGCTGTTCGGTTAGCATTAGGCGAAACTTCCAATTACAGATTAAGTGTTGATGGTATCGCTGGAAAAAGCTTCAATAACATTGAAGTATTAGCAAAAGACAGCTTGTTTATTTTTATTGAATCGACTATAGATATTAATAACTTCACGAATCCGAATGGAACCTATTTATATACGGATCAAATTGAATTCGATGCAGGCTCCAATCTTCAGAAAGTGGAACTAGTAACCTTAGTACAAGATGCTGTTTTTATTTATCCAGATAGAGATAATACCACAAAAGTTGTTGAAACCTTAACGCTTGATATTGGAGGTGAATTGGTTGAAACTGAATTACAAGGGCGAGAATTATTACCCACAGAACTGACCTTTACAAAAGAAAAACCTTTTGTTATTTATGGATTTGCAACAGTCCCAAATGGAGAAACTTTAACCATTGAAGCGGGTTCGCGTTTACATTTTCATGAAAATTCTGGTATTATAGTTTCAAATGGTGCTTCCATTAATGTGAACGGGGCTTATAGTAACGACCGCGACTTACTAGAAAACGAAGTGATTTTTGAAGGTGACCGTTTAGAACCAGGTTTTTCACAAGTTCCTGGGCAATGGGGAACTATCTGGTTATTAGATGGTAGTGCTGATAATACGATAAATTATGCCACTATTAAAAATTCTACTATCGGTGTGTTATCCGATGGCAATCCAGATGAGGCTAACGATAAACTTACTATAACAAATACACAAATTTATAATTCAAGTAGTTTTGGGGTTTTAGGAAGAAACACCTCTATTTCTGGAGAAAATGTAGTAATTAACAATTCTGGCTTATCGTCTTTTGCCGGTACTTTGGGTGGAAAATATAATTTTACACACTCCACTATTGTAAATTATTGGGATAATGGATTTAGACAATTCCCTGCTGTTTTATTGAACAATTTTGTTTTAGATGAAGACAACGTTGCAACGATTGCAGATTTAACTGAAGCCAATTTTAATAACTGTATTATCTACGGAAATGATAACCCTGAAATTCTATTAGATGAAATTGAAGATGCCTCTGTGGTTTTCAATTTTAAGTTTACTAATTGTTTAATTCGTTTTGAGGATAATAGTAATAATTTTACTGGTGTAAATTACGATTTTAATGATACTGCTAAATATGAAGGTAACATTTTTAATGAAGATCCTAATTTTAAAGATGTCGAGTTTAATGAACTCATTATTGGGGACGATTCGGCAGCTAATGGTCAAGGTTTATCATCTTTCGCTACACAAATACCTTTTGATATTTTAAATGTTAATAGAACAAGCTTACCTGATTTGGGCGCGTATCAGCATATTACTTTTCCAGAGGATGAGTAATTGACTCGAAATACATAACCATACATAAGACCTGTAAGCTTTTAAAAAAAATTTTAGGTCTTTTTTATTTACTGAATTCTTTAAAATTAAGAGACTATAAATTAAGTTTTCAACTCAGACACAGACACTTGAAATTGTCAGAAAAAATAACTAACTTCGTCTTACACCGCATAAAGTTCACCTGTACTGAACTTGCTTCAGTATTGAAACGGTACTTTCTATTTGCATTGTAAAATTTTAAGAATAACTTAAAAATAAAATTATGAGCTATTATTTTAATAAAGTATTAAAAGGAAAAAGTTTCAATGATGCAATCGACCTAGTTACCGCCGAATTGAAAAAGGAAGGATTTGGAATATTAACAGAAATAGATGTAAAGAAGACGTTAAAAAGCAAAATAGATGTTGATTTTAAAAAATACAAGATTTTGGGTGCATGCAATCCGCATTTTGCATATGAAGCGCTGCAAAGTGAAGATAAAATAGGTGTTTTATTACCATGCAATGTCATTGTGCAAGAACATGAAAATAGAGCGGTCGAAGTTTCTGCTGTTAATCCAATGGCATCAATGAGTGCGGTTCAAAATAAAACTTTAGGAGAACTAGCTTCTAAAGTTCAACTAAAACTCATTAAGGTTATTAATAGCCTGAATTAAAACGTATAACAACACTAGTAATAAAATAAGAAGTTTTAAATCTAGTAGTAGTAGTCGCGACAAATATGCTCAAAGATTTAGTTGTTTGTATAAACAATACCTTCAATAGCAATTACTAAACAAGAGAATAAACGTATTAGAACGCATTAAAATTCGAATATGTGGATACATTAAAACGGGTTATAAATATCGCTTTCTTTTAGATAGAAAACAAAAAACAGAAGGACACAAATACCATAATTGTTTAGACACCCTAAAATCTAAAATATGATAGTAGAAATGTATTCTTCTGTTCGTAAGACCAAAATATAAAACAACAACATTATAAGAACTGATGCTTATCAGTTTACCAATAACACTATAACCAAAGTAAGAACTGTTAAATCTAGAGTATACTTAAATAAATAAGCTGTAAAAATCGAATAATGGATTAAATTATTTGTAATGATAACTAATTTTTTAAATTTTCGATATTTTTTTATATTAGAAAAAAAATAAGTCCACCTTTTGGTGCGTATATAATAGATATATAGTTAATAGTAACTATATATGCACGTTAGCAAACAAAAAATAATATCAGAAAATTAACACTTTACTTATCTTAATTATTCTATCTCCTGTTACATCTATTGCTCAGTCTATAGATCTTCAGGAAGACACAACCGTAAACAATTTATATGATTCCAGGAATGGCCCTTGTGCCATGGCAGATATCGACAATGATGGAGACCTTGACTTAATAATCACAGGTAAAGATGGTAATTTAACGAACGATAGAACTACTTTATACAGCAATGACGGTATTGGGAATTTTACCGAAATACCGAAACCGGTCTTTCTGTTTTGACTGATGGAGGTTCCATTGCTTTTGCTGATACTGATGATGATGGTGACCAAGATTTGCTGATTACCGGAAGAGATAATAGTCCAAATCATTATGCCCATTTTCACTTAAATGACGGAAGCGGTAATTTCACGCCAGATACCACCCAACCTTTTGAACCATCTATAGGAGGCAATCTTGAATTTGCGGATATAGATAATGATGGAGACCTGGATTTATTTATGACTGGCCGCCACAACAACAATTTGATATTTTCAAAACTTTACCAAAATGATGGTACAGGAGATTTCTCTGAGGTAACATCCACTCCTTTTCTTTCTGAAGGAGGTTCAGCCTCTGCTTTTTTTGACATGGATAATGACGATGATCTGGATCTTATTCTAGCAGGAAAGAATAACAGTAATCAAAAAAAGACAACGCTGTATGAAAATGATGGGTCGGGCAATTTTAGTTTGGTAAGCAATACACCTTTTGAAAACGTTGATTTTGCTGCCATTGCTATAGATGACTCTGATAACGATGGTGATTTAGATGTACTCATAAACGGAGAGAATGATTCTGCTGTGATTTGTCAACTATATTTAAATGACGGTACCGGTGCATTCAATCTTCTTGTTGGTACACCTTTTATTCAAGCAGCTATTGGTACAGTCGACTTTGCTGATTTTGACAATGATAATGATATGGATGTCTTGATAACTGGTGCAGTAGGAGTGGGAACTTTTGCAGCTCATATCTATCAAAATCAAGGCATGAACAACTTTAGCCTAGTGGATATACTGGAAACAGTTTATATACCCACAACAGCCCTCGGAGATATTGACAATGATCTAGATGTAATAATCACAGGAATTGCCCAGTTATCTGCTGATATTCACAAGCCAAGAGTGTACGAGAATATGCTCGCAACTCTATCAACTGAAAATACAACTGACAGTTATAGAGAAAATATATTACTATACCCTAATCCTTCTTCAGGAATCTTAAATATCCTGACCAACCACACATTTACTCCTTCAATCAAAATATATAATTTAATTGGTGAGTTGGTCTTTTCTGAGGACAATTTGAGCCCAAATAGTCAAATTTCATTAAATAAACCACCAGGAATATATATGGTGGTTGTTAAAACCAACCGTTCAACTTCTACATCAAAGTTGATTATAAAATAAAAACGATTTGCTAACAAAACCTAAACCGCATTTAAACGCAGTTTAGCCAAACCGTTTTACGCAAGCATAAAACTCCGAATAAACAAGAAAAATAAAACTTTAAAAAATATAAAATGAAAAATACAATTTGCTTCCTGTTAATTTTAGCCTCTATATCCGTATTTTCCCAAAATTCTGAATATGCGGTCTCCTCTTATCTAACAGAGGGTGCAAAAGCACCAAATACTCACTATATAGGAGAAGCTTGGTTGAATGCCATTATTCACGATGACAAAGAATTGGGTTATAACATTACAAAGGCAACCTTTAAAGCCAACTCAACCTTGGATTGGCATAAACATAATTCTGCACAAGTCTTAATAATTGTAGATGGAGAAGCCTATTATCAGGAGAGAGGAAATGAGCCTGTTATTTTGAAGGAAAGTGATGTAATTAAATGTGAGAAAGATATCGAACATTGGCATTCTTCCACCAAGTTCAGTGATGTAACGTATTTGGCTTTATATGGTGGTGGACAACCAACTACTTGGACTGAAGTGGTGGCACAAGAATATTACGATGACGTAGCTGAAGAGCTAAAAAATAATTGATGATCATCAAAGTTTATAAATCAAGACACTTAAACTAAAAAGCCAGCGTACAACAACGGCTATAATTAATGCGGGGTTTAGGTTTTAAGCCAAGGTCTGTGTATATTTATAAGGTCGCAAAATCATTAGGATTTTGCTTTAGACAAGAAAAAATTAAAACAAAACAAAAAGATTTTGCTATGAGCTTGGCGGAATGAAAATCGCTTCTCTGCTCCCCACACTAACCATAGCCAAACCGTTACCAGCAATAAGGAAAAATGAACAAAATGAATAAATCAACCCTCCTTTTTTTAGGGCTTACAATATTATTAAGCTGTAAACAGTCAAATAAAGAACAAAAAGGCAATCAATTTTCTGAATTACTAAAAATTAAATCTCAAATATTTATTGAAAAAAATGGTATTAAGTTTAGAGATTTGAACAAAAATCAAAAACTTGATATTTATGAAGATTTAAGTCAACCAACTGAGGCTAGATTAGAAAATTTATTAAGCCAAATGACTTTAGAAGAAAAAGCAGGAATAATGTTCATCAATGGGGCCCCCGTTAGTAAAGATGCTAAACCTGATGGAAATCTTGAACTTACAGGTCCTGCAGCTAGAATGCCTTCCATTGTTGAAAATATAAAGACACGTATGATGACCCATTTTAACATTTGGGATATTCCTTCTGAACCGATTATTTTCGCCAAATGGTATAATAATTCACAACAGGCCGCCGAAAACACCAGGTTAGGTATTCCAATAACTATTGCATCGGACCCTAGACATCATCTAGGAAAAAATGTCATAGGTATGGCATCTTCAGGATTTAGTCAGTTCTGTGAAATGCCTGGTTTTGCTGCAATTGGAAACGAAGAATTGGTTAGTGAATTTGCAGATGTTGTTCGTAGAGAATATATGGCAATTGGTATTAGAGAGGCTCTACATCCACAAATTGACTTGGCAACAGAACCTCGGTGGGCAAGAATAAGTGGGAATTTTAGTGAAGATGCAGATTTAACCGCTAGATTAGTAAAACCCTACATTAATGGGTTACAAGGCGAGTCTCTTAAAGATGGTGTAGCTTGTATGACCAAGCACTTTCCAGGTGGAGGGGCACAGAAAGAAGGTTTAGATCCACATTTTTCATTTCAAAAAGGGCAAATCTATCCAGGAAACAATTTTAATTATCACCTTATTCCATTTGAAGCAGCTTTCGAAGTTAACACCGCTGCAATCATGCCATATTATGGTGTGCCAATAGACCAAACGGACGAAAATGTTGCAATGTCTTATAACAAAACTATTATTACTACACTTTTAAGAGAAAAATATAAGTACAATGGAGTAGTATGCACTGATTGGGGTTTAATTACGGATGTACCATTTGGACCAGATGTTATATGGAAAGCAAGAGCTTGGGGAGTTGAAGATTTAAGTGACGAAGAAAGAGTTTTTAAAATTATTGACGCTGGTTGTGATCAATTTGGGGGAGAAAGTAGAACAGAATTAATAATACAACTAGTTAGCAAAGGAAAAATATCTGAAGAACGAATTGACCAATCAGTAAGGCGCTTATTAAAACAGAAATTTGATTTAGGTTTATTTGATAACCCTTTTGTTGATGAAACTAAGGTGACCGAAATTATTGGCACTGAAACTTCAATAAAATTAGGCGAAAAAACACAGCAAATCTCGATGACACTTTTAAAAAATAACAACTCTGTCTTACCTTTATCACAAAATATACTAAAAGTTTATATTAAAAATATTGATAGTACGACCGTTTCTAATTATGCGAAAATTGTAACTAATCCAGAAGAAGCCGATTTTGCTATTATTAGATTAAATACGCCCTGGTATCCAGTGAATACAAAAAACTCTTTTGCAGCATCTTTTCATCACGGCGACTTGGATTTTAAAGGCGATAAAAAAGAGCACATTTTAAAATTACTTAAAACTGTTCCGACCATAGTTAATCTTTATTTAGACAGACCCGCAGTTATACCAGAGATTACCAAACTAGCAGCTTCTGTTATTGTAGATTATGGCTCGAGTGACAAATCTGTATGTGAAGTTATTTTTGGAAATGTCGAGCCTCAAGGAAAATTACCTTTTGAATTACCTTCATCAATGCGAGCTGTTAAAAATCAAAAAACTGATATGCCTTATGACAGTGAAAATCCTTTGTTTGAATTTGGCTTTGGATTAGAATACCAAATGAAACAATAATTGATAGAAATAACTTTGAGCAACAACATATAAAATTAATTGCTAGTACTAGCCTACTTACGAAAGCTCTCCTGGACTTTCTATCTGGTTTGTATTTGCTAAATTAGGTCCTTAAAACACACAACTATCAATACACCAAACGTAACAAACAGTAAAAAAAATGAAAATAAGATATAAAAAGAAAAGATTAAAATTCTACTTAATTATGACTATTCTTTGGTTAATATTTGTAGTGTTCAATTTAATCTCTAATGATTTCGGAGAATGGACTGCGTATACTTGGTTGGGAATTTCTGTAATGTATATAGCAATATATTCATTTAATTATTTCAACCAATATTTGACAATTCAAAACAATGTAATTAAGGAAAATTATCTTTTCGGAAAGAAAATAAATCTGAATGAAATAAAACGGATTAAAAAATTTGCTGGAGATTATATTCTACAAACTGAGAAAACTGAATTAACAATCAATACTCAAATAATTGACCAAAATTCACTTACGGAATTAAATGCCGAACTTAAAAAACTGAATGTGGAATGGATCTAAAAACCGTTTGCCAACGCCATATAAAATTTATGCTAATTTTAAAGAAAAATTGTAAAACCAAAACTACCAACTAACATTTGTACTAGACTGAAAATCCTACGGATTTTAAACCGCACAAATCTTATACAATACCTTTAGGCACAAGCGAATTGTGAGTTATAGCATACTATGATAAATTGAATTTTATTTAAAACACTTTTACAACTAATCCCATGAATGTATTACAAGAAGAAATAATTTTACCAAATGGAGTAATCCTAAGCAATAGGATTGCTAAATCAGCAATGAGCGAAAATTTATCTAACAAACATCATGAGCCAACACCTATTCTGATAAATGCATATAAAACATGGGCTCAAAGTGGTGCAGGATTATTGATTACTGGAAACATTATGATTGATTCGAAGGCAATTGGAGAACCACGAAATGTAGTTGTTAAAAATAGAAAAAATATTGAAATTCTTAAAGAATGGGCTGAAAGTGTAAAAGGCACAAATACGAATTTATGGGCTCAGATAAACCATCCTGGCAGACAAGCTATGGAGCAAATTAACAGCAGTTTAAAAGCGCCTTCTGCTGTACCTCTAAAAACTGGTGGAAGAAAAAAAACAACAAAAAAAGTACCTAAGGTTTTAAGTGAAAGTGAGATTCTAGAAATCATTGAAGCTTTTGCCAACACATCCATTATATTAAAAGAAGCAGGCTTTTCAGGAATTCAGATTCATGGTGCACATGGTTATTTAGTTAGTCAATTTTTATCGCCCTATACAAATATTAGAAAAGATAAATGGGGAGGAACCTTAGAAAATAGATCCAGATTTGTTGTTGAAGTTTATAGAAAAATTAGAGAACGCGTAGGAGAAAATTTTCCTGTTGGAATTAAATTAAACTCTTCAGACTTTCAAAAAGGTGGGTTTTCAGAAGAAGAATCAATGGAAGTTGTCAAAACCCTTTCAAAGGAAGGAATTGATTTAATAGAAATATCAGGAGGAACATATGAAGCTCCAGCAATGATGGGAAAACGCAAAGAGAGTACAATAAAAAGAGAAGCTTATTTTATCGATTATATTGAGAAAGTGAGAAAAATAACAAATACTCCTTTAATGTTAACAGGAGGATTTCGTACTACTTCAGTGATGCGAAGTGCCATTACTTCTAATAAATTAGATATTATTGGAATTGCTAGACCTTTTGCTGTGTTCCCTAATATTGGGAACGAAATATTTAATGAAAGTAGAGCTAATTTTACAACAAAAATTAAAAAAACAGGAGTAAAAGCAATTGATGGAATGATGAATATAATATGGTATGAATCACAAATAAAACGAATAGGACAAGGAAAAAAACCTAACCTTGAGTTAAGTGGATGGTCTGTCTTTTTTAAATATTTATGGCTAATAATAGAGCATAAACTAATAAGTAAAACAAAAAAGAAAGTGTCTAAAAATGTATAAAAACAATTACTTAATTGTAGTATTAACCAAAGGTTGTCGCAAGTTTATTAGGTCTGATTTTTCTACTGAAAACCCTCCTTTGTAAATACGTAACTATTATTATACTAACCGCTGTAAAGTATTAGAACATTATATCAAATTTACATTAAACAAAATGTTGCTAAAACTATAATAATATATAACCTTAACAGATATGAAAAATAATATTTTATTACTATTTACCTTAATTTTATTTAGTAGTTGTATGAATAGAACAGATAATGCTAAGAGCAATACGCCTTCTGCAAACAAAATTACTGAGCAGTTACGTCATGTAGTTCTGTTTAAATTTACAGAAGCCTCTACCTCTGCTGATATTCAAAAAGTGGAAGCTGCCTTTATCGATTTACCTTCTAAAATAAAAGAAATAAAAAAAATTGAATGGGGCTTAAATAATAGTCCAGAAGGACTAAATAAAGGATTTACTCATTGTTTTTTTGTAACTTTTAATAGTGAGGAAGAAAGATCCATATACCTTCCTCATCCCGCACATATAGCATTTGTGAATGTTTTAAGCTCGCATTTGGAAGATGTGTTGGTATTGGATTATTGGGCTAAATAATTTCGGATGCTTAATATATTTGAATGAATATCAAACAAGAATATCCAAAAAATCCGACTCTCAAAAAGATGCACTTTTTAAATATAATAACGTTGTACGTCATTTTAGCTTACTCAAAAATATGATAGAAATAATAAGGACAGACTCTCAAAATTTAGAATTTAAAAAACTTGTACAATTACTGAATTCTGACCTTGCAAAGAGGGATGGAAAAATTCATCCTCTATCTCAATTTAATAATATCTCCAGTATAAAATATGTTATTTTAGTAATGAAAAATGACAAGGCAATTGGTTGCGGAGCTATTTCTAAATACGACAATAACTCTATGGAAATCAAAAGAATGTATGTTTCTCCAGAAGCTAGAGGCCAAAGAATTGGAGAAAAAATTTTATTAGAGTTAGAAAATTGGTCTCGAGAATTAGGAAATACTAAATGTTTACTTTTTATGGGCTCAAAACAACCTGAAGCAAGTAAACTATATCAACGAAATAATTACGATTTAATTGAGAAATACGGTAAATTAAAGGATATTCCCGACAGTATCTGTCTTGCAAAAGATTTATAATAAAAATAACGAACTTAAGACACGTATAATTAATGGCTTGGTTTTAGCGTACTTAAGAAAATCCTCGAAGATTTTCTATTTGGTTAGTATTTGTTAAATTAGTAGCCTAAACAAAGCAACGAAATCAGGTACAAACCTTTAGCAATCAACACTAAATTATGAAACAACGCATTAGTAATCTACTTGCATACTTAGCCTTAACACTATTTATTATCAGTTGCTTTGAAGCCAAAAATACTGCACTAGACAATAATCAGATTCTATATTTTGGAGGAGATATTCTCACCATGCAGGGAACTGAACCTAATTATGTTGAAGCAATCGTAACAAATGCAGATTCTATAGTATTTATTGGAAGACTTTCTGAATCTAAAGAGCTATTTCCTTCAGTAAGAGAAGTAAATCTTAATGGAAAAACCTTATTACCAGGCTTTATAGATGCACATGCGCATTTCGCTGGATTTCCAAGTCAATCAATAGGCGCGCAAATTCTGCCACCCCCAGATGCTGGGGCAAACAATATCAGTTCACTAATTAAAATATTAAAAGCTTGGTCGACTCCTGAAAACATTCAACTCACTGGGTGGATATTCGGGATGGGATTTGATGATTCAGTGTTAGCAGAAAAGAGGTTTCCTACGAAAGAGGACTTGGATAAAGTATCAACAGAACATCCGGTTATGATTATACATATCTCCGGTCACTTTTGCGTTGTGAATAGCAAGGGTTTGGAATTATTAGATATTACTTCAGAAACTCCTAATCCCGAAGGTGGCATAATTAGGAGAATTTCTGGAACAGAAGAACCTAATGGAGTATTAGAAGAATTAGCTGCAATTCCTATTATGCCTATGGTATTAGGTCCAAAGAGTGAAGAAGCCTTAAAATCATTTCTAATATCTGGTCAAGATATGGCTTTATCCTACGGCTACACGACAGTCCAAGAAGGGAGAGCAATGCCAAGTTCTCATCTTTTTTTAGAGCATGCTGCAATGACTAATTTCTTAAAATTAGATGTGGTGAGCTACATTGATTACTCTGTTGCTGATTCTTTACTAAATACTGATTGGTATAGCTCCTCTTATAAAAATCATTACAGAATTGGAGGAGTGAAGCTCACACTAGATGGATCTCCACAAGGCAGAACAGCATGGAGAACCCTACCCTACCTAATCGCTCCAGATGGCGCAGAGGAAGGGTATTTAGGATATCCAGCTATACCAAATGATAAAGATGTTGAAGATATATATGAAAATGCTTTTCGAAATAATTGGCAAATACATACTCATGCAAATGGAGATGCCGCGATGGATCAAATGATTAGAACCCTAAAAAAGGTAACTAATAAATATGGAAATGAAGGTAGAAGGGATGTTCTGATTCATGGCCAATATGTAAGAGAAGATCAGCTAGATGAATTTAAAAACTTAGACATTATCGCTTCACTATTTCCATTACACACCTTTTACTGGGGTGATTGGCATAAGGAATTAATCGGTGATAGCTTAGGTAATAAAATAAGCCCCACTAGAACAGCCTTAAACAAAGGTTTAAAAATTACCATCCATACGGATGCTCCTGTGGCCTTACCAAATTTGATGCGAGTAATATGGACTGCTACGAATCGAGTGTCAAGATCCGGAAATATCATAGGCGAAAACGAAAGATTAACTCCTTATGAAGCATTAAAATGCATTACCGAATGGTCCGCCTATCAGCATTTTGAAGAAGAAAGTAAAGGCACTTTAGAGGTGGGTAAACTAGCAGACCTAGTCATTCTTGATTCAAATCCTATAAAAGTTGACATAGAAAACATCAAAAACATTGTTGTGCTTCAAACGATAAAAGAAGGCTCCACAGTTTACAAAAAGGAAACAGTTGCAAACATAAAATAAACGGCATTACAACGACTGTTTATTCAAACCGTTGGGGCATTTAATGAAACTGCATATAACAGAAAAAAAATATAAAATAAACTGACCGAATTTTAAAATAAAAAAATATGATTGGAGTAGCAATTCTTTTTATCGTTCTCGGAATTTTAATAAAGTACGGAAAAATGTATTTTCTAATGGCTGGATATAATACTATGCCGGAAGAAGAAAAAGAAAAATACAATATCGAAGGAATAGCAACTGTATTTCGGAATGTAATGTTCGGAATGGCTTTAATCATAGTCGTTGGGTACTTCATTGCTAGATTAACTGAATATCCGAATATTCAAAATTATGCTTTTTGGACTTCTATGATTATTGGAATACCATACTTGTTAATTGAGTCGAACTCAAAAAAACATAAAAAAAATCAAGAAAAAACAGATTAAATTCTAAGTTAGCAAATAATTGCGTTAGTGATTGAGGTATTAGTTGGAGCTACTCGCAGAGAGCGACAGCCGACGGCTCGACCCTTGTGGTAACCTACCTACCTACCTACCTACCGGCAGGCAGGTTACCAAAAAAATAAAAAACCCCACACAAAGCAGGATTTTCTTGTAAACCCAAAGTTCTTTTAGGCTACTATATTTTATTGATGAGCTACTGAAATAAATTCAGCATAACGCTGCACTATATAAATAAAGGTTTATCCTTCATCATAGCATTTACTTTTTCTTTAACGTTAGCCAGAATTGCTTCATCTTCAAAGTTAGTAATCACTTCATCAACCAAATCTACAATAGTTACCATATCAGATTCATTTAAACCACGCGTTGTAATTGCGGCAGTTCCTAAACGAATACCTGAGGTTACAAATGGCGATTTATCATCAAAAGGCACCATGTTTTTGTTTACCGTAATATCTGCTTTTACTAAAGCGTTTTCAGCATCTTTACCAGAAAGGTTTTTGTTACGCAAATCAATTAACATACAATGGTTGTCTGTTCCGTTAGAAATAATCTTATAGTTTTTAGCAACCAAAGCATCGGCCATAGTAGATGCATTCTTTTTAACTTGCAATTGATAGGTTAAAAAATCATCTGTTAATGCTTCACCAAAAGCTATGGCTTTAGCAGCAATAATATGTTCTAAAGGGCCACCTTGATTTCCTGGAAAAACAGCTGAATCTAATAAAGAAGACATTTTACGTAAGTTTCCATTTTTAAGCGTGATACCAAATGGGTTTTCAAAATCTTGTCCCATCATAATCATGCCGCCTCTTGGACCTCTTAAGGTTTTATGTGTTGTAGTGGTTACAATATGACAATGTGGAAGAGGATCATTTAAAATCCCTTTTGTAATTAATCCTGCGGGGTGTGAAATATCTGCGAGCAATATCGCGCCAACACTATCAGCAATAACTCTAAAACGTTCAAAATCTAAATCGCGAGAATATGCCGAAGCTCCTGCTATAATTAATTTTGGTTGCTCTTTTGTAGCAATCTCTTGAATTTTATCATAATTTAAAACACCTGTCTCCTCCTCTACGCCATAAAATACTGGATTGTAAAGTTTACCAGAAAAATTTACTGGCGACCCGTGCGTTAAATGCCCACCGTGAGACAAATCGAACCCTAAAATTTTATCACCAGGTTTTAAACATGCGTGATACACTGCTGTATTAGCCTGACTTCCAGAATGTGGTTGTACATTTGCATAAGCAGCCCCAAATAATGTTTTTGCTCTATCTATAGCAATTTGTTCTACTTCATCAACCACTTCGCAACCGCCATAATAACGCTTTCCTGGGTAGCCTTCAGCATATTTATTAGTTAACACAGAGCCTGCAGCTTCCATAACTTGGTCGCTTACAAAATTTTCTGATGCAATAAGCTCAATACCATGAAGTTGGCGTTCTTTTTCTGCTTCAATAAGTTCAAAAATTTGTTCGTCGCGTTGCATAAAATAGTGTTCTAGTTAAATTAAGGTGCAAAAATAGCAAATAGATTAGTTATTAGTATTAAAAAACACAGTTTTACTTTTAAGTTTTCAACGGTTTATTAACGATTAACGTTTAAGCATATTTTATATGTTTTTTTCCGTTAAAATAAAAAAAATGTGTACGTTTGATAAGAATTCAATAATTAAAACTTAAAATATCGTTATGCCATTATCCGCTAATAATCCAGATAGATCCTCGTGGTTACACGTTGGTAAAAGTTCAGACTTTCCTATTCAGAACATTCCTTTTGGTGTGTTTTTAACTCGTGATGATATTATTACCATTGGAACCCGTATTGGAGACACCGCTATAGATTTAGGTGCATTACACCAATTAGGGTATTTTGAAGGCATTCCATTAACCGATGATATTTTTCTTCAAGACACACTAAATGATTTTATTGCAGACGGTAGAAAAACATGGCGTACTGTTAGAAATAGAATTGCTGAGATTTTTGATGCCAATAACGATACTTTAAAAAATAATAATAAGCATAAAGAAACTATTCTGTTTCGTTTAGATGAAATTGAAATGAAGCTCCCAGTACAGATTGGTGATTATACTGATTTTTACTCAAGTATAGAGCACGCAACCAATGTTGGCACTATGTTTAGAGATCCTGATAATGCCTTGTTACCAAATTGGTTGCATATTCCAGTGGGCTATCATGGCAGAAGCTCATCTATTATACCATCTGGAATCCCAATTCATAGACCAAACGGACAAACACTTCCAAACGGTGCTTCTGAACCCGTTTTTGGACCTAGTAGATTGGTAGATTTTGAATTAGAAATGGCTTTTATTACCACTGATGCTAATGATTTGGGAGAGCCTATCCCAATTGCTGAAGCTGAAGAATATATTTTTGGATTGGTTTTACTGAATGATTGGAGCGCTAGAGATATTCAAAAATGGGAATACGTGCCTTTAGGTCCTTTTTTAGCTAAGAATTTTGCATCTTCTATTTCACCTTGGATTGTAACTTTAGATGCGTTAGAGCCCTATAAAGTTGAAAGTCCAAAACCTCTAAAAAAACAATTAGAATACCTTCAATTTAAAGGTAAAAAGAGTTATGATATTAATTTAGAAGTCGCTATTCAACCAAAAGGTGCCAAGGAAACCTTAGTTAGCAACTCTAACTTCAAATATATGTATTGGAATATGGCGCAACAACTGGCACATCATACTGTAAATGGTTGCCCAGTAAATTCTGGAGATATGATGGGAAGCGGAACAATTTCTGGCCCAACCGAAGATAGTTACGGGTCTATGTTAGAACTAACATGGAGAGGTGAAAAGCCTCTTAAAATGAAAGATGGTACCGAACGCAAATTCATTAATGATAATGATACCGTTATTATGCGCGGACATTGCGAAAAAGATGGTACTCGTATTGGTTTTGGCGAAGTTTCTACTCAATTATTACCTGTTTATAACAAGAAATAAATTAAACTTTTTACTGTGTTTTGGGCGTCTGCCTGCCAGTAGGCAGGTTCCCCTATCGGGTCGGGCTTTGCGCTATATCTTTCTGAGAAGCAGTCCCGAACTAGCTTCGGGATCTCGCTATTAATAAAAACCTCGTTTCAAATAATAGGCTTGGTATTCGAAGTTACTCAAAAGGTTAAGACTATCGAGAGATAGTCGAACGGCTGCAATCCCTAACGCAAGCAACCTACTAAAGTCAATTCCAAACTACATAATTTTATATCTTCTGTTTAAATCTGTCCTTCGCAAAATAGACACATAGACATTATAAAAAGTAAGATTAATAATATATAAATACATGTAATCAAACACTTTATCGGTTTTATTAGTATTTCATGTGTAGTGTTTGTATTTTGGCACCACTATTGATTTAGTATGCCAAATAACCAAAACTTTTGACCTATGAAAAAACTACTACTACTTTCAGTTGTATTTTTATTACTAATAGCTTGTAACACAAAAAAGCAAGTTGAAATTGCAGTTAATTCTGGTAATTACGACCGTGCGATAAACACGGCACTTGATAAGCTAAGAAAGAATAAAGATAAAAAGCGTAATTACGATTATGTAATCATGCTTCAAGACGCCTATTACAAAGTGGCTGAACGCGATTTAGAGACTATTAAACATCTTAAAAAAGACAACAATCCCGAAACATTCAGAAACATCTTTGAGCTCTATTTAGATTTAGATGCAAGACAGGAAGCTATAAAACCTATTTTGCCATTAAACATTAATGGAAAAAATATTCCGTTTACGTTTAACGATTATAGTAATGACATTATAGGCTCTAAAACGCAACTCGCAGATTATTTATATGAAAAAGGTTTAGATCTTTTAGAATCCGACGATAAACATATTATTAGACAAGCACATAGTGAGTTATCGTATTTAGATCGTATCAGTCCTAATTACGAGAATACAAGAGACCTACTAGCGGAAGCTCATGAACGTGGAAAAAATCATATTTTAGTATCTGTACATAACGATACGCAACAAGTAATACCGCAGCGTTTAGAAGTGGAGTTATTAAACTTTGATACTTATGGCTTAAATAAGTTTTGGAGTGAATATCACGCTAATAAAGTACCCAATCTTAACTATGATTATGCCATGCACCTTAATTTAAAGCAAATTGATGTGTCTCCAGAACGTGTTAACCAACGTGAATTTTTAAGAGAAAAAGAAGTTGTCGATGGTTGGGAATACGAAAAAGATAATAATGGTAATGTGGTAAAAGATAGTTTAGGAAACGATATTAAGTTTGAAAAAATCATAAAAGTTAGAGGACGTCTATATGAAACCATACAAACCAAAACTGCAGAAGTTATTGCCGATGTGGTGTATATTGATACCCAAAACAACCAACCTATTGATACTTTTACCATAGATAGTGGTTTTGTATTCGAGCATATTTTTGCAAGATATAAAGGAGATAAACGTGCGTTAATTAAAAACGACAGACAATTGTTGAATAAAAGACGTCTCCCCTTCCCAAGTAACGAACAAATGGTATTTGATACTGGTGAAGATTTAAAACTACAGTTGAAGAATATTATTAATTCTTATGCTGTGAGATGATTCATAAAAAAACCTCCCAAAATTAATTTTGGGAGGTTTTTTTATGAATTAAAGTAAACTATGGTTTATCATTAACAAGTAGTCATTCATTGATAAACTGAACGTAATGTTGGTACCTTTCAAATATTTGTTTCACGTAATTATACGGCTCTAAACCACGAACATAACCATATTTCACAATTGGATGATTATAATACTCAGGCTTGCTTAGTTTTAAAACCATAGTTTCAACATGATCATCCCAAACATCTTTTTTTAAACCTTCAATTTCTGCTAATCTTTGTGCGTCAAAAACATGACCCATACCACAATTATATGATGCCATTGCAAATTTGGTTCGTTGAATAGAATCCGGAATATGTTCAAAATTCTTCCATATTCGTTTCAAATATTTGGTCCCTCCTTTTATACTTTGTTCTGGATCTGACCTATTCGTTACGCCAAGTTCTTTAGCTGTATTTGGCATTAATTGCATTAACCCAGATGCTTTTGCCCAAGAACTTACTCTTGGATCAAACTTTGACTCTTGATAAACTTGAGAAGCCACTAGCCTCCAATCCCAATTTAATACTTTTGAGTGTTTTTTTATTAAACCATCGTAAGGACTTATTTGCTGATTGTTTAAACTATAAAAATTACTTTTTATTCGTCTTCTGAAGTATTTCTTGTTTTTGAAATACTTGTTATAAATAACATTAAAGTCTATTTTTCTTTTTATTTGTTTTAACCAATTGTTTGTAGCGTTTAATAAATTTTGAGAGTCATGCCTTGTTGCCCAAGCTATACGTTGAGAGAAACTAACAGGAACCTTTACATCTAAAATTGGATAATAGGTTGCCATAATACTAGCAATGTTATTATCCGCAATGGTATATTTAATGTCGCCATTAACAACTTTTTCAATTATTTCATCGGTCGCCAGCTCTCCAGACAATAAGTTTATATGTATTGTACCCCCTAACTCATCAGATAAATTATATATTCTTTCTTTATAAGACGTCATACTTCTAATAGAAATGGTATCTCCTAATAAATCTATGGGGTCATGCACTAATGCCTTTTTTAACTTTGTCCAAGACATACCTCGCCAATTATCAGGCTTTTTTTGTACCAAAACCTGTTTTGTCAAATACAAATGATTAGAAAAAGAAACTTCCTCTTTTCTATCGGTGGTAATCGTTAATCCATGAGCTATAATATCGCCTTCTCCATTATTCAATTTTTCAAAAAGCTCATTTATATTATTTACAACTATCATTTCTAAATCGACATCTAGATACTCGGCAAATCGTTCTAGTAATTCAAATTCATAGCCCATTGGGCGTCCTTTATATAGAAAATAAGATGTTCCACTATATACCGTTAGAGCTCTTAAAGTCCCAGATGCTTTAATTTGCTCTAAATCCCATTTGTTGTTAAATTCTGTTATTTCACTTTTGTTTATTGAATCTTTTTCACAACCGAAAAAAAGAAACAAAACAAGGTAAATTAACCTTCTGATTATATTTAAACCAATTCTATTTTTCATTAAAAATTTATTGATAAACTCTTATATAATCAACCACCATAGCGCTTTCTTCAAAAGAAGCGTCTATATCTGATTCAATAGCTATATTAAGTAATAAATATTGATCTGAAATAAATGGCCATGTACTTGAATCTTTAGTCGCAGGCGCGTAGGTATAATATACTAATCCATCAACACTAAACACCAATTTATCTTCATACCATTCAACTCCATAGATATGAAATTGGTTTGAAACATTTTCTAAAACTTTACCTCCAAGATTCCCAACATCATCTCCAGCACTAGCTGCAGTATGGACTGCACTTTGAATATGATTTTGGTTTTTTCCCCAATGCTCTAAAATGTCAACTTCGCCACAAACGGGCCAATACGTAGTACCAAAGCCTTGTTTTTGCCAATAAGCACCAGGTTCATCTATGTTTTTATTTAGCATCCAAATAGCTGGCCAAGTGCCAATCCCAAAGGGTAGTTTTGCCTTTACTTCTACCCGACCATAAGTAAATGCGAATTTTGAATTTAATCTGGCCGATGTATATTCTTTAATTTCTCCTTGATCATTAAATATTTCTTTTTTAGCAACAATATTTAAAAAACCATTTTTTACATATGAATTTTCTATTCGATTAGTGTAATGATTTATTAAGCCACCATACCAATCTCCACCAGCAGGCAATTGCGTTTGATGAAACCATTTCTCTGAATTTATGGGGCCGTTGTCATCGAATTCATCTGACCAAACTAATGTATCAAATCTTGCATTTGACTTAGCACAATGTGTTGTTGAAAAGGAAATAAACAGTAATAATATTAGTGAAATTCGTTGGCGCATATTTAGTTTATTAAGAAAATAATATTCTAAATATACAGTATACTTAATATTAAAAAAAATAAAATAACTAGTAAAGCCTTTTCTAAAATCGACTCAAATCAATCTCATTAATAGCGCCGTGAGAATCATGAGCTACCACTACCCCATTTTTAATAACCAAAAGCTGTGGTGATTGATGGATGACTTGAAACTTATATCCTACTTCATTGGAAACATCTCGATAACTCAACAAATCTAAATAGTATAAGTCTAAATCATTTTCGGTTAAATTATAAGCACTAACAAATTGATTCATTACCATTCTACTGATACCGCATCTTGTGGAATGTTTAAAAATCACTTGAGTTTTTGTACTGGATTTCTCGGTTATAGTGTCAAGTTGCTCTAATTCACTCAATGTAATCCAAGGTAACACTTTTTCTTCTTTTGGTTCAGATGAACCACCAAACAATTTATTTATTAATCCCATAATTAATATTCAATTTTTTTCATTCCTTAGTATCGAGGAAAGTTATTCTTTTCATTAATTCTTTTAATAAGTCGAGGCTTTCTCTCAACCTTACAAACCGACAAAAAGTCATTAAAAACAAGGCTTAAACAGACATTCTGTCGTCAAAAACAGGTTGGTAAGATTTTTGATTTTATCCAGTTGTAAAGTAAAAGAATAAAACAATATGAACTTAAATAATTATACAACAAAATCGCAAGAAGCTATACAGCAAGCTCAGCAGATTGCTCAGGGTTTTGGACATCAACAAATAGAGAATGAACACCTTTTTAAAGGCATCTTTGAAGTTGATGAAAACGTATTGCCATTCCTTTTGAAAAAACTGAATGTAAATATTAACATGCTTCATCAAGCTTTAGATAAACAATTAGAAAGCTTTTCTAAAGTTACTGGTGGCGAACTTATGTTATCTCGCGAAGCTGGAAAAACACTAAACGAAGCATCTATCATTGCTAAAAACATGAAAGATGATTTTGTATCTATTGAACATTTGATTCTGGCTGTTTTTAAATCGAAAAGTAAAATAGCGCAAATGCTAAAAGACCAAGGCATTACCGAAAAGACATTAAATGCCACGATACAGGAATTACGCAAAGGTGAAAACGTAACCTCTCAAAGTCAAGAGGAAACTTACAATGCGCTTAATAAATATGCTAAAAATTTAAATCAACTAGCCAAGGATGGCAAACTAGACCCCGTTATTGGACGTGATGAAGAAATACGCAGAATACTTCAAATTTTATCGCGAAGAACTAAAAATAATCCCATTCTAGTAGGTGAACCAGGAACTGGAAAAACTGCTATTGCAGAAGGTTTAGCGCATAGAATTATTGATGGTGATATTCCCGAAAATTTAAAGAATAAGCAAATTTTTGCTCTAGACATGGGATCACTTATTGCTGGTGCAAAGTACAAAGGTGAATTTGAAGAGCGTTTAAAAGCCGTTATAAAAGAAGTGACCACTAGTGATGGTGATATCGTGTTATTTATTGATGAAATACACACGCTTGTTGGGGCTGGTGGCGGACAAGGTGCTATGGATGCAGCTAATATTTTAAAACCAGCTTTGGCTCGTGGGGAACTGCGTGCTATTGGAGCAACGACTTTAGATGAATATCAAAAATACTTTGAAAAAGACAAAGCTTTAGAGCGTCGTTTTCAAAAAGTAATGGTGAATGAGCCTGATACAGAAAGTGCTATTTCAATTCTTAGAGGTATTAAAGAAAAGTATGAAACACACCATAAAGTACGTATAAAAGACGAAGCTATTATTGGTGCGGTAGAACTTTCAACACGATATATTACAAATCGATTTTTACCAGATAAGGCTATTGATTTAATGGATGAAGCCGCTGCGAAATTGCGTATGGAAATCAATTCTAAACCCGAAGAATTGGATGTTTTGGATAGAAAAATCATGCAATTGGAAATAGAAATTGAAGCTATTAAACGTGAGAAAGATGAAACGAAATTAAAATCACTTCGTGAAGATTTAGCTAATATAAAAGAAACAAGAAACGCACTAAATGCTAAATGGAAGTCTGAAAAAGAAGTTGTAGACAATATTCAAAATACAAAACAGGATATTGAAAACTTCAAATTAGAAGCTGAAAAAGCAGAACGAGAAGGTGACTATGGTAAAGTAGCAGAGTTGCGCTATGGAAAAATTAAAGAAGCCCAAGAACAACTAGAAATCTATCAAAAGAAACTAGATGAACAATCTGAAACGTCTTTAATAAAAGAAGAGGTGACTTATGATGATATTGCTGAAGTTGTAGCAAAATGGACAGGAATTCCTGTTACCAAAATGATACAGAGCGAACGCGAAAAGCTTTTAAAATTAGAGGATGAATTACATAAACGTGTAGTTGGGCAAGACGAAGCTATCGAAGCCGTTAGTGATGCTGTTAGAAGAAGTCGTTCGGGTTTACAAAATCCAAAAAAACCGATAGGAACCTTCTTGTTTTTAGGAACTACTGGTGTTGGTAAAACAGAACTTGCAAAAGCATTAGCTGAATACTTATTTGACGACGAAAATGCCATGACCAGAATTGATATGAGTGAATATCAAGAACGCCATGCCGTAAGTAGATTAGTAGGTGCGCCTCCAGGATATATAGGTTATGAAGAAGGTGGACAACTTACAGAAGCCGTAAGACGTAAACCATATTCTGTAGTGCTGTTAGATGAAATTGAGAAAGCACACCCAGATACATTTAATATCTTATTGCAAGTGTTAGACGAGGGCCATTTAACAGATAATAAAGGCCGTGTGGCTGATTTTAAAAACACGATTATCATCATGACCTCCAATATTGGAAGTACGCTTATACATGAACGTTTTGAGTCAACAAAAGACATAGATTCTGCGATTGAAGCTGCAAAAGTTGATGTATTAGCTCTTTTAAAGCAAACAGTGCGCCCTGAGTTCTTAAACAGAATTGACGATACGGTTATGTTTACCCCATTAAGCAAGGGAAATATTGTTGAAATAGTTGGCTTACAAATTAAAAGTATCACAAAAATGATAGCAGAACAGGGTATTACTTTTGATGCCACACCAGAAGCTATAAAGTATTTAGCTGAGAAAGGCTTTAATCCTGAATATGGTGCTAGACCAGTAAAAAGAGTTATTCAAAAAGAAGTTTTAAATACGTTGAGTAAAGAAATACTAGCTGGAAAAGTAACTACAGATAGCATTATTTTACTAGACGCCTTTGATGATGAGTTGGTTTTTAGAAATGAAAGTGACCTAGTTAAAGAAGAATATTAAAATTTATTAGACCTTATTTGTAACAAATTGTTTTATAAATAGTCTATTAATTGGTTGGTTAGTTGAAAAGCAACATGAATCTTATAATGAGATGATTGTTGCTTTTCCTTTTTTATTAAAATTAAGCTATTCGCAGATTTAAAGCATATTTCATTTTAAAACTAAATAACATAGTAATGATATGTTTAACCAACTAAAAACAAATCTGGTTTTAAAATTTATCAATCGAACACACTTTTTTACCGTTTATCTAGTTATTACATAAAATGATTTACCGTTAATCTAAAAATTGGCATGTTTATATAGATTAATTCATATAAATTAATATTTTCGCTAGGATGTTTGCCCCAAACAATACATTAAATTAAACGAAATCTAAATTTTTCGTTCCCTAACGATTTAATTTTTAACTTATAAATCCTACTTATATCAATGGATATCTCCAATTTTATAGATTACACATTATTAAAACCTTCTACAACTGAACATGAAATTATTGAATTATGCAATGAAGCTAAAGTAAATGGCTTTTATAGTGTTTGTATAAGTAGTTGCTATGTATCATTAGCGAAACAATTACTAAAAGGATCCGATGTTAAAGTAGTCACTGTTGTTGGATTTCCGATGGGTAGTATGTCTACACTATCTAAAGTCTTTGAAGCTGAAAATGGTATTAAAAATGGGGCTGATGAAATTGACATGGTTATCAACCTTGGATATTTAAAAAGCAGAAACTTTGTGTCTGTTTTAAAAGATATCAGCGATGTGAAATTAGCCATAGGAAAAATACCTTTAAAAGTTATTATTGAAATTTCTGAGTTAAACAAAAATGAAATTATAAAAGTTTCTGAAATATGCTTGGATGCTAAAGCTGATTTCATTAAAACATCCACGGGTTTCTCAAAAAGTGGTGCAACATTAGCTGCTGTAAAAATCATCAAAAAAACAGTAAGAGATAAAGCTAGAATACAAGCATCTGGTGGTATTGTAGATTTTGACACGGCGCTAAAGTATATCGATGTGCGAGCTGACAGAATAGGTACATCGAAGTTAATAAAAAATAAAAACAACAAGAGACAAATTAGAAACACCAAAGTTTACAAAGCGTATACCGAAACTATCTTACACTAGGGTTTAATCAAAAAAGACATATCACTGAAAAAAATTAAGAATTAGAAACATTGTTTTTCTTAATTAAAACTTAATTCAAAATAGCATTTCAGCTAAATATGGATTGATTTCAATATCTGTGACAATAGTTTGAATATTGACGAATTCACCTGAAACTAAAGCAATAGCCTTTAATCTAGCTTACCATTTACTAAAAGCTGAAATAGAATTGGGTTTAATATACTACTTACCAACCGTTGCGAACATTTAAACTATTATTTATAGCGAATCTAGTATTCCACAAATAATAAAAAACTGACTTAAATCATAGTTTCAAAGTCGTTTTTATGTGCATCTTAGCATTTTATAAATTATTGTCAAATAATCGTTTTTATTTAAAAATAATCTTAATTTTAACATGATTATGAAACCTTTAAACACCTATATAGACCACACACTACTTAAGCCGACGGCTACAAAAAGCGACATAGTAAAACTTTGTAAAGAAGCTAAAGAATATAAGTTTTTTTCCGTTTGTATTAATAGTTGCTATGTGGCACTGGCGAAGTCAGAATTAGAAAATAGTAAGGTAAAAGTGTGCAGCGTCATTGGGTTTCCACTTGGAGCCATGAGCACTCAAGCCAAAGTTGAAGAAGCTAAATCAGCATTAGTTAATGGTGCCGATGAGATTGATATGGTTATTAATATAGGTTTACTAAAAAGCAAAGATTTTGATGCCGTTTGGAACGATATTGAATCCGTTAAAAAAATAATGCCTGATAATACTCTAAAAGTGATTTTGGAAACTTGCTATCTTGAAGAAGATGAAATTATTAAAGCGAGTGAACTTGCTATTCAAAGTGCAGCAGATTTTATAAAAACTTCAACAGGTTTTGGAACTGGAGGCGCTACGATTCATGATGTAAAGCTTATGAAAAGTGTAGCAAAAAATAATGCTAAAATAAAAGCTTCTGGAGGTATTAAAGATGCTAAAACCGCTTTGGAATATATTAATATTGGTGTTGAACGTTTAGGCACATCGTCTGGAATTGCAATACTTAATAATGATAAATCATCAAATTCAAATTATTAAAAAATGAGTGTACATATTGAAGCTAAAAAAGGGGAAATTGCTAAAACTATTCTATTACCAGGAGACCCGTTAAGAGCTAAATGGATTGCTGAAACGTTTTTAGAAGACCCTGTTTGCTTTAACAAGGTTAGAGGCATGTTTGGGTTTACAGGTAGTTACCAAGGAAAATTAGTTTCTGTCATGGGAACTGGTATGGGTGTGCCTTCTATATCAATTTATGCTCACGAACTCATTACAGAGTATGGCGTTAAAAATTTAATTCGTGTTGGAAGTGCAGGTTCTTATCAAAAGGAAGTGAAAATTAGAGATATCGTTTTGGCTATGGCAGCATCTTCAAATTCTGGACTAAACGAGCTCCGTTTTGGCGGTGCAGATTATGCACCTACTGCTAATTTTGAGTTATTTCAAAAAGCGGTAGAAGCCGCTAAAGCAAACAATATTCCTATAAAAGCGGGTAATATATTTACTTCGGATGAGTTTTATGCCGACGATTTCGAGTCTTATAAAAAATGGTCGAAGTTTGGCGTACTTTGTGTAGAAATGGAAACTGCGGGTTTATATACCGTTGCTGCAAAACACAATGTTAATGCTTTATCAATTTTAACAATTGCTGATTCTCTGGTAACAGGAGAACGAACAACTAGTAAAGAACGTGAAACCACATTTAAAGATATGATCGAAATCGCTTTAAAATTAGCTTAAATTATAGGGATACACATATATTTTCTAGATCAATTTTTGAAAGTAATTCTAATGCGTTAATTTCAAATTTCAAATCTAAATTTTATAAAACTGAATCATTACCTTTGGGTTTGACAACTTGTTTGGGTATTAAATATTGATGCAATTAAATGGTAATTGAGCCAGTTTATTGGCTTGATTAAGGTTAAGAACTGGGGTTTTTGAAATTTATACTAATTCACTTAGACCTTTTTCTGTTTCTTCAGTTATTTTATTACAACCTATTTTTATGAATGCAATAACTACTAATATTATCTTTTTCATAATTTTTCATTTTAACCTAACCACCCTTCTCTATCTAAACTTCTATATTGAATCGCTTCACTAATATGTGAGCCATTTACGTCGCTAACTCCCTCTAAATCAGCAATAGTTCTAGATACTTTCAAAATCCTATCATAAGCACGAGCTGATAAATTTAAACGCTCCATGGCGGTTTTTAAAAGCTGCTTTGAATCTTCATCTAAAACACAATACTTTCTAATTTGTTTCACATTCATTTGCGCATTATAATGCACTTTATCAGAATCTTCAAATCGTTTGGTTTGAATTTTTCTGGCTTTTGTAACGCGTTTTCTAATTTCTACAGAGGACTCCCCTTTTCTATCATCCGATAGTTTTTCAAAAGGTACAGGCGTAACTTCAATATGAATATCAATACGATCTAACAACGGACCAGAAACTTTACTTAAATACCGTTGCATTTCAGCAGGACTAGATGTTATTGGGGAATCAGGATCATTAAAATAACCGCTTGGACTCGGGTTCATACTCGCCACTAACATAAACGACGATGGATAAGTTACCGTAAACTTGGCTCTAGAAATTGTGACTTCCCTGTCTTCTAATGGTTGTCGCATAACCTCTAAAACTTCACGCTTAAATTCGGGCAATTCATCTAAAAATAAAACCCCATTGTGAGACATAGAAATTTCTCCAGGTTGCGGATAACTTCCACCTCCGACCAGCGCAACATTTGAAATTGTGTGGTGTGGGCTTCTAAACGGACGTTGCGCCATTAATCCTGTATCTTTTACACGACCAACCACAGAATGTATCTTAGTCGTTTCCAAAGCTTCATGTAGTGTCATAGGTGGTAAAATACTGGGTAAACGCTTTGCGAGCATAGTCTTACCAGCTCCCGGAGGACCTATTAAAATTATATTATGACCACCAGCCGCTGCAATCTCCATACAACGCTTTATGCCTTCTTGCCCTTTTACATCAGAGAAATCAAATTCAGGAAAGTCCAGATTTTTCTCAAATTCTTCACGTGTATCAATTATAGTTTGTTCTAAAGGCTCTCCCTTATCAAAATAATTAATGACTTGCTCAATATTATCTACACCATAAACTTCAAGATTGTCAACTATGGCTGCTTCTTTTGCATTTTGGGATGGAAGAATAAATCCTTTAAACCCTTCTTCTCTAGCTTTTACAGCAATTGGTAAAGCGCCTTTTATAGGTTGTAAACTTCCATCTAATGAAAGTTCTCCCATTATTAGATATTTATCTAAATCTTCGGCTTTAATTTGATCTGTCGATGCTAAAATACCTAACGCTAAAGTCAAATCATACGCAGAACCTTCTTTACGCAAATCTGCGGGCGACATATTAATAATAATCTTTTTTCCAGGAATTCTGTAGCCATTATTCTGAAGCGCAGCCGCAATTCTAAAATTACTCTCTTTAATAGCATTATCAGGTAAACCCACTAAGTGATAGCCTACTCCTTTATCTACATTGACTTCGACGATAACGGTTGAAGCCTCAACACCGAATACAGCGCTAGCAAAAACTTTTTTAAGCATAATTTTTGTTTACTGCTTAAATGTAAGAAATGTATTTGAAATTATATAAATGAAATGTTATCAATTAAATTTTAACTGGATATTCTTTATCAAAAAAAAGAATCCTGCAAAAGCAAGATTCCTAAATTGTAATTAACACTTTATAAAATGAAAATTATTTTTATATTTTTTAACTAAACTCTATTTAATTACTAAGTTTTAATTTAAGAATTCAGGTTTAATAGTTAACATAGCCCAAGCCCAATTTTGTCCACTTGCAGAAGCATCTTCAGTAATACCCTTTAATTCATACATACCATCGGCAGCAAACATATGAGAGTATCCTATAGCAAGACCCGCACCTTTTAATTTTGTATTGAATACCAAATCTAACTCTGTACCTAAAGATTTCTCACCGCTCGGTAATTCTTCTATTCCACTAAAATTTAATATTTTCACTAAAAGACCTGACTTATCAGATAATTTAAATTTTGCACTAGCATGGACATCTAACAACCCTACCGAATTTCCATGATTACCTACGTAGAAATAATCCATAAAACCATTAAACTTGTGGTTTGTTCCATATAATGGGAAGAAAGCCGCAGAATCATCTGTTTTCCCGCTAATCAATTCAGCTCCTAAACCTAAAACCACTTTACCTTTTACAGTTAAATCTAAGCTAGCTAAATACGCTCCTTTTACATCAACTTCACCTTGTCTCTCACCTGTTTGAATAAATAAATTTCCAGCAAAACCAATTTTGTCTTTTTTATAACCAAAATGTGTTCCTACCGTAAGCAAACTACTTGTAGTTCCCACAGAAGCCCCAGATGCTAAATCTTGGAATGTGGTATTTAAAGCTAAGAAACTAGCTCCAAAACTTTCCCATTGTTGTTTTAAATACACATATTGCATAGCTTTATAAGAAAAGAATCCAGACGTTGTATAATCTGTTCCTACTGAAGAAAACCCTGAAAGATTTGCTTTATCTTGATTAAATGCTAATCCAAAATCAAGCATGAATTTATCTTTTTTATACTTGATTAAAGCCGCATCATGGTTACGTGCTTGTTGCGCCCAACCTACAGCTCCAAAAATACGCTGGTCATCATAGATAATAGTTTGTCTACCTAATTTTGTTGACCATCCACTACCTAAAGACACATCTGCCCACGCTTGAAAAATTGCAAACGAATTATTCGAATCTGTAGATAATAATTGTCTATTTTCTCCCCAAGTAATTACATCCTGTAAACTAATATAAAGTTTATACCCTTCAGTTGTGTATCCTGTATTAAGCCTTATTCTAGTTGAAGTACCAAATCCAGCATCTGCATCATCTGCAATTAAGCTTCCAAATCCATGGCGATATTCTGTTCTCGGCCTAAATTCACCATCTAGTGTAAACTGTGCTTGTGCAAATTGAACTATCAATGCTATCAAGACTATTAATACATATTCTTTTCTCATACTTCCTTGTTTTTAAATTTATTTAGTGTTTTGATTTATTGTTTTTCTAATAACTTCTGCAAATATATGGTCGTAAACATTCTGTTATTATGACAATTCTCATGTTTTATATAAATAAAAGATAAAAATATCTTTTTTGTATTTTATCTAATTAAAGCTCTAAAAAATCTATTAAATATTTTCTGTATTTGTAATAGTCATCTTATTCTAAAAGCGATTTTGGAGTTCTAGGTATTTAAAAATCAATATCTAAAATATCACCTATTTTAGCTTTAAGTCCACTAGTCATGTGCACTACTCGGTCTGCTAAAAAAATAGCTCTTCTACACCGTGAGTAATCATGACCGCTGTGATTATTTCTTTGCTCCAAATTTCAATAAGTATATCCTGAAGTTCTTCTCTAATCAATGAAACTAACATCCCAAAGGGTTCATCCAACAATAACCCTTTTAGCTTTATGGTAAATGCTCTCGCAATTCCCACTTGCTGTTGCATCCCTTGAGATAATTCCGAAGCTTTTTTATTAAAAGCATCTTCCAATCCTACTGTCTATAGATCGTGTTTTGCAATATCACTTTGTTACGCTCTAGTCGCATGCGGAAAAACTTAATCACACTTAACAATACATTTTGAAGCGACGTCATCCAAGGCATTAAACTAGGCGCATGAAAAATTACACCTCTATCTGAACCCAGATATTTTATATGTTTTCTTAACACAGAAATAATACCACCAGAAATCTGATTTAATCCTGAGATAAAAAAAAGAATTGTTGTTTTTCCAAAACCAGAATGTCCAATTACCGTTACAAATTGTTTCAAAAAAAATATAAGTATTAGTACTTATTTTAATAATCAAAACAGACACTTTTAAAATAAAACCAAAAATCAACATCCTAATTCATAAGAAAGGAATTTTGATTATTCATTTATGACATATTCACAAATAAAAATGTAACTAATTATTTCTTCGAAATAACTTTTTGATTTCTATTTCTAACAACTGCTAAAACGGCTACAATTAACATAAATGCAAATAGCACATAAAATATGTTTTTATTAAGATTCACTTTATTAAATTTCTATATTGGTTAAACCTTAAATAAGGGATGTTTTTTTGGCCATTAAGAGACTACATTAAGTCGTTTTTATAAGTGTCAAAAGCTTCTTTAAAATTCTAATATTTAAAGAGTGAACAAGATGACATATATCATATTTAACTATATTTTAATTTGATTTTTTTAAAACAAAAGCGCTAATCTAATGCTTTTTTTTATATTTCAACTCTCCTAGTTCTATACCGATAGCCGTCTTCGATAGAATAGTAAATATAAAGGCGCCCATAGCCCAAATACCTATTGTTACTCCCACTTCTATCTTAGTTGGTAAATATTCAACTATTTTACCATAGGGCCCTGGAATAAACCCAGGAACAATCAGCCCGAAACCCTTTTCTATCCAGATGGCCACAAAAAGTAGCCCACAACAGAAATATAATATTTTGAGATTTTTTCTTAATTTACCAAAAGTTAGAATTACCGTAGCAATAACATTCATTGAAATAGCGGTCCAAATCCATGGAAGAAGGGCTGTTTTACCTTCAAGTCCAAAGAATAAGTAATAAGCACTTTCACTATGATGTGTCGGTGCATAAAATTCTTTAAATAATTCAGAAATAAGCATAATGATATTGATTTGTGCTGCCACAGTAACAATCATTGCTATTTTATTGATTGTTTTATCTTTTATTTTAAATGCTGTATTTGATCTAATTACAGCCAATACCAATATAATTAAAGCAGGACCTGCGGCAAATGCAGAGGCTAAAAAACGAGGACCTAACAAGGCGTTATTCCAAAAAGGACGCGCTTGTAAACCCTGATATAGAAATGCAGTTACCAAATGAATTGCAACAGCCCATAATACCGAAAGAACAGCACCAGGTACATATATTTTTGGGTTAGGCACTTTCCCTTGATACCGTCTAAAAAGAATATAAAAAGGGATACTAATATTTAAAAACAGATAACCGTTTAAAACAATAACATCCCAAGTTAGCATAGAGTTTGGGAAATTAAAAACCCCTATACCAGGTATCATATGCCAAAGTACAGAAGGTCCTCCCATATCTGCTACTACAAATGCTAAACACATTATAAGTGCAGCCACAGCTAACCCTTCACCTATAAGTACGGCTTGTTTAAAATCTATATCTTTAAGAACATAAGTGGGCATTACGAGCATAACAGCAGCAGCTGCAACACCAACTAAAAAAGTAAAGTTAGAAATATAAAGCCCCCAACTCACACGATCGGACATGCCTGTTACACTCAAGCCATGTTCCAATTGTATAGAATAACAATACATACCAACCAGCATCACAAATGTTAAAAATCCCATCCAAAGATTATATTTACGAGATCCTTTTGTGATGGTATCTAAACTATCTATGATTAAACTTTTAAAAACTTTTAATCGTCGCATGTTCACTTATTTTTAAAACTCTTCTTTTTATATTTTTTTTTCGGCGTTACCAAAAAGGGTCGGGCTTTACTTTACAAGTCCTCGCTCTTACCTCGCTATAGGCTTTACCCTACAATCCCTAACGCGGGTTAATCCATAAAATACCAGAACTTAGGTTCTGTACCTAAATCTTCTTTAAGCCTAAACACTTTTTTGTTTTCTAATACCCAACGAATGGTACTATTAGGATCTAATAAATTCCCAAATATTCTGGCCCCGGTAGGACACGCTTCAACACATGCAGGGTTTTGCCCTTTTCTAGAGCGTTGCACACAGAACGTACATTTTTCCATCACGCCTTTTTTACGCATTCTATTACCTAAATAATGTTGGTTTTTATTTATTTCTTTTTCAGGAACTTCCGGTTTGCTCCAATTAAATCGTCTACCATCATATGGGCAAGCTGCCATACAGTATCTGCAACCTACACACCAATCGTAATCAATAACTACCAGTCCATCATCTTCTCTCCAGGTAGCTTGTACTGGACAAACTTCTACACAAGGTGGGTTGTCACAATGGAAACACTGCGTGCCCATATAAAAATGGCCTTCAGCTGGAACTTCATGATAATAATTATCATCAGCCTCATTAAACTTAAAGCCTTCACCATCTTTCATTTCGTGGATACGGATATACTGCATTTCCGAATTTCTATCTTGATTATTCTCCTCAATACAAGCATTTACACAATCCATGTATCCTTGACACTTCGAGATATTAAAAGCATAACCAAAAAGCACATCTTCTTTTGCGTTTTCTGCAGTCATACTAATATTTTTTCCTGTTCTTAACTCATAAGACCTCATCAACCTTTCAACAGTTCCGCTTTTTTCTTCATCGGTCATAAGCTTATAGTTTCCTTTAAACTGCTCTTCCCAATCTATTTGTGCTTTTTCTTTGGCATCCTCTCCTGTTGATACGCTACAAGATGTACTAACAGCTCCTGCTCCTATTAACAAGCTAGCCGTTAACTTTTTAAAAGCCGTCCGTCTATCCATTTTAACGTCAAAGACTTGTTCAAAACCATCTTTTTTAACTTCACCACCAATTGAGGCATTTACGGCCGCTTCTAGAAAAGCATCATCACTCATTTCTTTATTGTGACTATTGCAACCTCCTGATGTTTTACCACATCCACAAGATTCTGAACTTTCTTTTTTCTTTTTGAAATTTAAATCTAATGAATACCATTTTTTATTATCGCTCATACCTTAATTTTTAATGCTCTAAACCCTCGTGTGGTTCCTCAATTTGCTCTGTATTCAACCTTGAAGGCCATCTCGTCTCAAAACTTGGACTATGGGGATTATGACAATTTACACATGTAAATGAAGCTCTAGGAGGCGCCCATCCTCCAATTCTTTTTCCGTGTGCACCACCTTTCCAATCTTCAAATTGCGTGGAGTGACATTGTGAGCATAATATATAACTCGAATTAAAATCTACCATATTACCAGTAAGCGTATTCAGGTTATTCATATCATTACCATTATGGCAAGTAGCACAATTCATGGTGTTGCTATCTGCGTGTGATAAACTGATATCCCAATGTGCTTTCTTAGCATCTTTACTTTTTAACTCTTCTACAGGTTTTGTATGGCATTCAATGCAAGCAAATGATTTAATCTGACTCTTTCGTTCAGGTATTAAAAATGTATGTTCTCCTTCGGTTATCTCTATCGTTTTAATATCATCTAGATAAGTTTCGGAAGACAATGAAGTTCCGTGGTATTTTTTACTTTCACCCTCTATTTTATCATTAAGACTATGGTATTCTCCTTCTCCATGCTTACATGAAAAAAGTACCAAGAGACATGTACAACCTAGAATATATATGTAGTTCTTTCTATTCATTATTATAGCTATTAGTTCTTGTAAAAGCCTTTATTTCTGTAACTAATCTATCTGTAGGCACATGACATTGACGACAATTAATACGTTCTGGATGCATTACCCTAATTTCTTTAGGTGCAGCAGGCCCCGCATGACAAGACAAACAATTTTCTCGCATTTTTATTTGGTGCGGGATCATTGGTGGCGTTCCAATTAAAGCATTGTTTACACCCACTTTTGGAGCATGAACTTTAGCCATATTAGCAGGCTTAAAAAGTGTTTCACTGTTTTGAGCTACGTGACATTGCCTACAATTAATCATTTCAGGATGCGGTGTAACAGGTGCGTAAGCATCAAACCGTTCTACAAAACCGCCATTTTCATGACATTGTAAACAGGTATTTCCACCTAAACTTTTTTCATCTTTAATAGTGTGAGGAATACTGGGTGGTGCACCATGATAAGCTCTATTATCGTAATAAGAATCTAGGGTTCTTTGATGATTTTTATCTATTGGCATATTTGCATATTCTAATGCAAATTCTGAACGTTCAAAAACACCACGCTCTGATGGAATATATGAATGAGTTGCTGTTTTTTCTATAGGAATATAAGCTTCTTCTAAACCTGTTTGGTAACTAAAATTCCAGACTACAATAAAAGCTATAAATAACAACACAAAAAGTGATATGATTCCGAGTCTCTTTTTCATATTCTAAGCTTTTTCTACTTTAACAGCACACTTTTTATAATCTGGTTCTTTAGAAATTGGACAAAAAGCATCTAATGTCACATCGTTAATCAACATGTTTTCATCAAAGAAGGGCACAAAAACTTGACCTTTAGTAGGTAATCCTCTTTCATTTATTGAGGCAGGTAATACACACGAACCTCGTCGTGATGTTACTTTTATATTTTCTCCATTTCTTATTCCCAATGCTTTAGCATCCTCTGGATGAAATTCTACATAGGCACTTGGCATGGCTTTATGCAATACTGGAATTCTACGTGTCATAGACCCTGTATGCCAGTGCTCTATAACCCTACCTGTATTCAACCAAAACGGATATTCATTATCTGGAGACTCTGCGGCTGGTTCATAAGGGCGTTGCCAAATAACAGCTTTCCCATCTGGTTTTCCATAAAAATCAAAATCTGAACCTTCTTTACAAGCAGGATCATATTTTTCATTAAATCGCCATTGTGTAGATTTCCCATCAACATAAGGCCATATGGCTCCAGATTCTTTTTTCAAGACTTCTAAAGGTGCCATTCCATGTTTTTTACCTTCATGAAACTGACGATACTCATTATATATTTCTTCTACGTGATTTTCTTCAGAATAAGGAAATAAATCACCATAACCCATTCGTTTTGCAACTTCTATAGTCATCCACGCGTCTGGTGTTGTATCTCCAGGACCTTCAACCATTTTATCCCAATGCTGCGTTCTACGTTCTGAATTCCCATATAATCCGCTTTTTTCAATATGCCACGATGCCGGTAAAATAACATCGGCGACATCTGATGTCGGTGTTGGGAATACGTCAGAAACAACTACGAAACACGAATCTTTTTCCATTCCTGGACGATATCGGCTTGTTTTTGGCAGCGAAACCAAAGGATTCGTTACTTGTGTCCAAATAAATTTAATATCACCACGGTCAACCGCTCTAAACATTTCTGTCGCATGGTATGTTGGTTTTGCTGGAATACGCTCATAAGGTACTTTCCAAATTTTCGCAGCTAAACGTCTATGTTTTTCATTCATTACCACACCTTTAGGAAGCTTATGGGTAAAAGTCCCCACTTCTCTTGCTGTACCACAAGCCGATGGTTGCCCAGTTAAAGAAAATGGACCATTTCCTGGTTCCGAAATTTTTCCTGTAAGTAAATGGATGTTATATACTAAGTTGTTCATCCAAGTTCCTCTTGTATGTTGGTTCATGCCCATACACCAATAAGAAACCACCTTTTTATTTGGGTCTCCATATATAGATGCCAAATACTTAATATCTTTTACAGAAACTTTTGAATATTTTGCTACTTTCTCCGGCGTATAGTCCTTTAAAAATTCCTTATAAGCAGCAAAATCTATTTTTTCTGGTTTGTCTTTAAATTTGAATTTATCTTCTGTACCATAACCAATATTGGTAAGCCCTTTGCTAAAATTACAATGCTTTTCAACAAATGATTTATTTACCCAACCATTATTGATAATTTCATTACAAATAGCATTAGCAACTGCTAAATCTGTTTGAGGTTCAAATAATATCGACCTATTAGATGCTGTGCTAGAACGTGTGGTACGAGTAGCAAAATCAATAATTTTAGCCCCTCGCCTTGTTTTTTGTTCTAACATTCTAGAAAATAAAACGGGATGCATTTCTGCCATATTATTTCCCCATGTGATGAAATAGTCAGCATGATCTATATCTTCATAACAACCCATAGGTTCATCAGCACCAAACGTTGTTAAAAACCCAGTAACAGCACTTGCCATACATAAACGGGCATTGCAATCTAAGTTATTAGTGCCAATAGCACCTTTCATTAATTTTGATGCTACATACCCTTCAGGAATTGTAGATTGCCCAGAGGTGTACATCGCAACTGAATCTTTACCATGCGCCGCAATAGTTTCTTTCATTTTACTAGCCACAAGGTCTAGAGCCTCACTTATAGGAGTTTGAACATATTTTCCGTTTTTCTTTACGAGAGCATGTGTTAATCTATCTTTTGATTGAACACACATCGTTTGATGATATCCTTTTACACAAAGAAGCCCTTTATTGACTGAACAGTTAGGATCTCCTTTTACAGCAACCGCTTTTCCTTTTTCTGTTCCTACCAATATACCACAACCTACTCCACAGAATCTACACGGACCTTTTTTCCAGTCTAAGTTTGCACCATCGGGTATCCCTTCTTCTTGTTCACTTGCGAATAATATTCCTGGAAACATAGTTGCCGCAGCTGTCATTGCTGATAGCTTTGCCATTTTTTTTATAAAACTTCTTCTGGTTGATAATGAGTTATACATGTGCTTGCTAATTTTGTGGACTATTAAAACCTGAAACCATTGCTAATAGTTTTAAGCTATCAATTTTCTCTATTTTCTCTTTGAGTATGTCTTCAGAGGCGTCGTCTAAAGTATCTGTTATTAAAACCACAATATCTTCATTCGAGGCAGGCATAACCTCACATCCTTTTATCGCGGATAATGCATCTACAAGATGTTGTTTTTTACCATCTTGAGGATGTGCTAAATAACTTTTTATTGGCATGGTTGGTTTTTATTAATTTTAATAAATTTAAGACAAAATTATCCTTAATATTATAACAAAAAACTGATAATAATCATGTTATAATAAAATAGTTTCTATTCATCTTCATAAACTTAACTAGCTATAAGTCTACTTTTATATTTTAAATAACTGATTAACAGATATTAAAAAAAACAGTGAAGACGATGACCTTTATTTAGTCCCAATAAAAAAAATAAAATTTAGTAAATCATTTTATTTGTTTTTAATCTGGCAACACGCAAGAATCACTCAAGTTGTCTAATGTAAAATCCAACCCCAACTCTAAGGTTTGGCGCATCACTTTAGAGTTATCATCATGACATTGCAAGCATGCACCAACAAAAAGAAGTTTTTTTTGCTCTTCAACATTAAATGGTCTAAAATCTGATCTGGTAGAATTAATAACACCTTCGTCTACATTTTTTAAAAACGGAATCCACGCATCTTCAGGTAAATTGTCGTTGGGGTTCAATGCATATTCTGGAGTAAAAATCCATTTTCCTTTATGGCCATTAATATCATAGACCAATGCGCCATTTCCATAACCTTAAGTAGCAGGATTAGCATGACAAGATTTGCAATCACGTACCGCTTTTGTTGTAGTATGAGGTGAATTTGGTGCATATAATCTGTGAAAAGAAATATCGTTTTCTGGGTTACCAACATAACTACCTTTATCAATGGTTAAAATCATACCTGGTATCGCAGGCTCTATTACATTTTTATCTTCAAGCTCTCTAACTCCCAGAGCTGGTTGTGATGATGAAAATTCAGCGACATATTCGTTCCACTGCCCTTTTACATATTTTTTATCTAACAAATCGTACGCGGTTGGATCATTACCGTCATATTGATTATGGCAACCTATGCAGCGCGAGGTCCAAGACGAATGGCAAGCACTACAGCTCACATTTTCATGAGCATGGTCTCTAGAACAAACCGACGACTGAGGACTTAATTGATGTAAACTACCATCGTTTTTACTTATTAAATAAGCATCCCCAACGGAATCTAAATACGTATTTACTAACGGATAACCATCCTTTTCGGCAACAAGAATTTCTTTATCAAAATGCTCGTAATCTCTATGCAAGAACACCAACATACTTTCTCTATCCAAAGAATCATAGGAAATTGTGTGGTGTGGGCTTCTAAACGGACGTTGCGCCATTAATCCTGTGTCTTTTACACGACCAACTACAGAATGTATCTTAGTCGTTTCCAAAGCTTCATGTAATGTCATAGGTGGTAAAATACTGGGTAAAAAAATCTGCATCAGAATTTTTCATGTTCTAGGTGCATGAGAAATGAGTTTCTACTAGCACCTTATTGATTGACTCTATTTTTTAGTGTCGATCGTGGTTTCGATTAAGTCAATTAGCACAAACCCAGAATGTGCTCTAGGTTTTTCATGTAGAATAAAATTCTACACTTAACCTTACTCAGCATAGAGAATAATTATAATTAAGAAAAGAATTAAAATTCTGACGATATATAAAATGTCTTTATAGCATATTATATCCAAATTTATTGTGTTTAAAGGCCTGAAGAAGTAATACTAAATTTTTAGATCGAAAATTTTTTGAAAATAAATATTATTCTGTATTTTTACATTACATAATGAAAAACGTAAAGCACATTACAGCTATATTTTTTGTTACCATGATTCTTTTATTCAAGGTAGCAGGTTTACACGCGCTTTCACATCATGCAGATGATGATGACGTTCAACATTGTGAAGTGTGTCATATTACCTTAGTAGATAGTTTAACACCACTTCTAGAAACAGAATCACCTGTTTTACCTCAAGTAGAATACTATTTTCCTGAGAAAAAAATAAATACTACACATGAGCGTGTTGTTTTCAAAAACAGACATTTATCAGGATATCTCTTTACTCGGCCACCGCCACAATTTTCGTAGTCCATATTTTATCTAATATCTTTCTATTTATAGAATAGATTCATCTTATTCATTCGTTTTTTTAATTTGATAGACTCACTTTTTCAGTGACATTATCAAGACTTATTAATGAATTTTGTATAGTATGGACTCCTACTCTTTCGTAGAGTAAAATCTTCAATATTTTTTTAAACACCTACATACCTATTAACTACTGTTAATAGGTAAATATATGCTATTTATAATAGTTACAATCAATTTTAATTCATCTAATATTTATGCTTAAAGCAGTAAACATTAAGAAATCTTACAATGGAAAAACCGCATTGAAAGACGTTTCCTTTACCGTATCTAAAGGCGAAATATTTTGTCTTTTGGGTCAAAATGGCGCAGGAAAAACAACGACTATTAACATCTTTTTAGGATTTATAAAAAAAGATGGCGGTCAAGCTTTTGTAGGTGGCCAAGAGGTTGGCAAAGACGACATTAACCAACTCACCGCTTATATACCCGAAACGGTTCAATTATATAGTAATCTTAGCGGTGTGGAAAACTTAGACTTTTTTAGTCGTTTAGCTGGTTTTAGCTATTCAGCATCAGAATTACAGACATTTCTTAGCAAAACAGGACTTCAAGAAGACGCGCAACATAACAGATTGACATCCTACTCTAAAGGCATGCGCCAAAAGGTAGGTATCGCAATAGCACTTGCTAAAAATGCTGAAGTCATTTTTATGGACGAGCCTACTTCTGGTTTAGACCCTAAAGCAACTGCTGAGTTTACTAAAATCTGTAAAGAATTAGCCAGTATGGGCAAAGTCATTTTTATGGCTACGCACGATATTTTTAACGCAGTTGAGCTTGGCACAACCATAGGTATCATGAAAGAAGGTGTATTAGCACAGCAACTAAAAGCCAGCGAGATTAACGCAGGGCAATTAAATCAAATTTACTTAGAAACCATATAAAATTATAAAAGGTTACAAATAACCTATAAAACAAAAACTAACAAATGAAAAATTATTTAACAATTATACTCGCAATATTTGCAATTAACCTCTCATTCTCGCAAATTTCAGTTTCGGGTAACATTACAGATGTAGACGGAAACCCTATTAATGGAGCAACCGTTTCTTACAATAATAAAGACTTGAACATTAAAAAAGGTGTTGTTTCTTCAGAAAGTGGTGATTTCAATTTAGACCTTACACAAACTGGAGACTATCAATTTGATATTAAATATTTAGGAATGGAATCTTTGTCATTTCAGAAATCCTTCAACGAAATAAAAAATTATAACCTAGGAGACTTAGTACTAAAAGAAAACCTTGAACAGTTACAATCTTTAGAAATTACGGGAAGAAAACGTCAAGATTATAATAGTGACTATTCATTTTCAGCTACTAAAACAGCCATCAAAAATAAAGAGCTACCACAAGCAATTACTTCAGTAACGAAAGAATTAATTGCAGATCGCTTAGCGTTTCAACTACCGGAAGCGGTAAAAACAGTGAGTAATGTTTCGGTTACTGGTTTATACAACCACTACAATATTCGTGGTATTACACAAGGAGATGACGGACAAATGTTAAACGGAATGCGTACACGTCAATATTACTTTTTACAACCTATTACCTCGCACATTGAGCGTGTGGAAGTGATTAAAGGCCCATCGTCTGTCACGTTTTCTAGTGCAGATCCTGGGGGAACCGTAAATATGGTGACTAAAAAACCATTAGCAGAAAAACGAAATGAAGTATCTGCAACTACTGGTAGTTTTGGTACTTTAAGAGCTACTGTTGATTTTACTGGACCTTTAAACGAGTCTAAAACTTTATTATACCGTTTTAATGGTGCTGTACAAGAAGCAGATTCTTTTAGAGATGTGGTAAATAATAATGCGGTTTTACTTAGCCCATCTTTAAGTTATATTCCAGACGAAAACACATCGCTTAATGTAGAAATGATTTACAATAATGCAGTTGGTAATTTAGATAGAGGCCAGCCAATATTTGGTGCTATTAATGGTGAATTTGATTTGAATAGCACACCAATTACAAGAAATGTTGGTGCCTCAAGCGATCATTACAAAAACAAAGAGTTTATTTTCATGGCTAACTTTAGTAAAAAGTTTGCTAAAAACTTTAGCTTCAACGCGCAGTACATGAAACAAACTTGGGATGAAGACTTAGCAGAACACCGTATTGGTGGTTCTATTGTTGATATTGAAGGAAATATAGTACCTACATTAGCAAGGTTGCGCTACGATGAAAGACAACAATTCTGGGAAACCAATAATTTTAGCACTTACTTTACTTATGATATCAAAACAGATAATATTACCAATAAAATATTAGTAGGTTATGATGCAACGCGTTGGGAGCGAAAAATAGGCGCTGGATTCTTACGTGCTAGACGCTATTTAACTGTTGATGGTAATCAGTCTAATTTTGATCCAGCCAATGCAGATAATTTTCAACAAATTGTTGTTAACGGTATAACTATACCAAAACCTGCTGCTGCATTTTTTGATTTAGAAAACCCGTTTAATGGTGCAAGGGATGTTAGTGATTATGGTGTTTCTCAACTAAGTATTCCTGCAAATTTGACAACTTCAAGTGGTTTTTACATTCAAAATCAATTTAAGGTTGGAAAATTCTCAGCTTTAATTAACTTAAGGTTTGAGTCGTTTAAAGATATTTTTGACTATGAAGGAGATGAAGAAGAATTTAAAACCAACGCTTTTGTACCTAGAATAGGTTTAACCTATGAAGTAACAGACGATATTAGCGCTTATGCTACTTATTTAGAAGGCTTCCAACCACATACCAATACAGTATCATTATCTCCAACATCTGAAGGTTTCTTTTGGTCAGCTTCACCAAGTCGGTTTGATCCTTTAGAAAGTAGCTTATTAGAAGTTGGTGCAAAAGGTGAATTCATGAACGGGAAAATATTTGCAAACCTTGCTATTTTCAGTATTACTCAAAAAAATATTTTATTAGGAGACACCTATGATTTAGACAACTTAACAACACGAGGTGAGCAACGCAGTCGTGGTTTTGAAATGGATATTTCTGGTTATGTATCGCCAAACTTTCAATTAACAGCTTCTTATGGTTTTAATGATGCTGAGATTGTAGAAGATGCAATTGAAGAATTTAAAGGAGAACGCATTGGTGGCGCACCTAAGCATAACGCTAATTTTTGGGCACGTTATGATTTTAAAAATGAAACTTTAAAAGATATTGGCGTTGGTTTTGGAGCTCAATATACAGACGAAAGATACACGTGGTATAACCCTACTTATTCTACTGATAGAGTGCTATTACCAGAATACACCGTATTTGATGGTGCTATATATTATAAACCAAATAATGCTGGCATACAATTAACACTTAAAGCCAATAATTTATTTAACAAAACACATTGGTTAGGTGGTCTTAATCCTTCAAGATTAGGTCCTGGAGCGCCAAGAAATGTGTTATTAAACGCGACCTATAAATTTTAGTAATGAGAAGGAATGTCATTTTTTTATTGGCAAGTCAATTACGTAAAGATGCCTTTAGGTCTAGAGTTATAGGGATTTCTCTTGGCCTAATGGTGTTTTTATTAATTTTTTCGGCCTACACAGGTTGGGAAAATTATCACGACCAAAACCATACGCGTGATGTTGTGCAAAATGAGGTACAAGAAAGTTGGGAAAACAATCCAGATAAGCATCCGCATCGTATGTCGCATTATGGTTCTTTTGCTTTAAGAATGAAACACGTGCTTAGTGTTTTTGACTTAGGTATGGAAAATTTTGTAGGTAACGCAGTCTTTTTAGAAGCTCACAAACAAAATACTGTGAATTTTTCTGAAGCAAGTATGTCTACAGGATTATTGCGGTTTGGAGAAGTGAGTATGGCAATGTTATTAAAAGTGATATTACCGCTTTTAATTTTCTATTTAGGTTTTGCAACAATAGCGCAGGAACGCGAAAATGGAACTTTAAAATTATTAATTGGTCAAGGCATTACCAGAACCGAAATTGTCTTGGGCAAATGGTTAGGACTATGGGGTTTATCTTTACTATTTTTATTTGCAACATTTCTAGTCGTCTTGTTTTTTATTTACATGGGCTCACATAATGTTTTACATTCAAATAGCTTTATTAGATATGGCATTCTGCTAATATCTTACATCTTATTTTTTGGTATTTTAAGTGCCATTACTATTTTGGTTTCGGCTTTTAGTAAAAGAGCAAAAGGTGCTTTGATAAAACTGTTAGGCATTTGGTTATTATTTGTCATCATTATGCCAAAGTCGCTACAAGCCATTGGCTATTATTTGTATCCTACACCTTCTAAAATAGAAATGGAAACTGCGGTAGAGCATGATTTAGCTAAGTTAGGAGATAGCCATAATCCTGATGATACACATTTTAAAGTCTTAAAAGATTCTGTGCTTTTAGCCAATAATGTAAAAGAAGTAAAAGACCTTCCTTTTAATTATGGTGGTCTTATAATGGCAGAAGGCGAAGCCATGAGTACAGCAGTGTATTTAGATCATGAAAAACGTTTATACAACGTTTACTCTAAACAGAATAACATAGAGCGCTACTCTGCTTTTATTAATCCGTACACTGCTATTAAAAATTTATCTATGGCGTTTTCGGGCACAGATTTTCAGTCTTATTTACATTTTAAAAGTAAAGCAGAAGCCTACAGGTTTAAATTGGCTCAAGACATGAACCAGTTGCAAATTGATTTTATTGCCAACAAAGGAAAAGAAGGGCCAACTAAAATTTCTAATAAGTATTGGAAAGACTTCCCTCCTTTTGAATATAATTATCTGACCACAACCACAATATTTAAAAATGAATTATTATCCATACTAGCCTTATTATTATGGTGTGTTTTAGCTGTTTTTGGTCTATCCAAATTATCCACAAACTTAAAAGCGATATAGATGTATAGATTATTATTTAAATCGTTTTTTAGAACGAAACTATTTTTAGTTAGTCTGCTCCTGTTACTAAGTATTGGCACCATTAGTATTTTTATTGGTAAGCAATACTTAGTTAAACAGGAGAAAAATACAGTTTCGGCACAAAAGTTTCAAGAAGAAAGCATCAAACAAAATTTAGAATACCATAATAACGATTTAGGCTTACTTTTATATTATCAGCGTTTTGCTTTTATAAAAAAGCCAGCTAATATAAGTGCCATTTCAATTGGACAGAGTGATGTTAATCCTCTATTGCAAGCGGTAACTATTCGCGGTATTGAAGGGCAAAAATATGACACCGACTTTGAAAACCCTTCACTGTTAATGTCTGGGAATTTAGACTTAAGTTTTGTTATCACTTACCTCTTTCCATTACTATTAATAGCATTGACTTTTAATTTATATTCTGAAGAAAAAGAGTTAGGTACTTGGCGCATATTAACCGCACAAACGTCTGGAAAAGCAAGTTTTTTATTAAAAAAACTATTGGTTAGAGTCGGTTTTATTTTTGCTGTTTTAATAGTCTTACTATTTTTAGCAAGTGCTGTTTTACAAATAGAAATGAACCAAAATTTTTGGGCGCTATTTGCACAAAGTGTTTTGTATTTACTGTTTTGGAGCGCACTATGCTTTTGGATAATTTCGTTATTAAAAAATTCTAGTTTTAATGCCTTAGCATTAATTTCTATATGGGTTGTGTTGACGATTTTGATACCTGCAATAGTTAACAATTATGTTACTAACACCTACCAAGTACCAGAAGCATTGCATGCTATGTTAGAACAACGTGATGGCTATCATGAAAAATGGGATTTAGAAAAAGATGCTACCATGACTGGTTTTTACGAGGCTTATCCTCAATATAAAGATTACAAAGTTCCTGAAAATACATTTAGTTGGATTTGGTATTATGGTATGCAACATAATGGTGATTTAGCTTCGAAAGAAACGAGTACTGAAATGAAAGACAAAATTAAGATGCGTAATAACGTAAGTGAAACAATCGCACTTTTTGTACCTACAATGCATGCGCAATTAAGTTTTAATAATTTAGCAGGCACAGATATGTTAAGCCATTTAGATTTCTTAGACGCCTTAACTGAATTTCATGAGAATTTGCGCTTAGATTTTTACACTACAATTTTTGATAAAAAAACTGCAGATACAGTTAATTGGAAAAACTACGATGCAAAATTCTATACTTCAAAACAAGATTTTAGTTGGGGATATTTATTATTACCAACCTTAATTATCACTTTGTTAATTAGTGCTTTAGGAGTTATTAATATTCGGAAATTATAAATTAAACACAGGCTAGATTATAGTTTTAGCTCTTATTTTAAAATAAATAAAAAAACTAAAAAAGTTAAAAAAATAAAAAATCACAAATTCTGTATAGCAACCTATTTTAAGGTAACGTATGTAATTAACATGTAACGCTCAATTATAATTATTATGATAACAACAAAAAAAACAACAAAAAAATATGGTGATTTTATAGCAGTAAATAATGTGTCTCTTAATGTAAAAGAAGGAGAGATATTATGTCTACTTGGAGCAAATGGCGCTGGAAAATCGACCATAATAAATACACTATTAAACTTTATCCAACCTACATCAGGAACTTCAGAAATAAACGGATTGGATGTTGTTAAAAATCCTATTAAAACAAAACAATTTCTTACATATATTCCTGAAAACTTAATGCTATACCCAACATTAAGCGCGATTGAAAATTTAGATTATTTCACTAAACTTTCAGGTAAGACATTAGATAATGAAGCATTGAAACTATATCTATATGAAGCAGGATTAGAAGAAGAAACTCACAAAAAGCGAGTAAATACTTTTTCTAAAGGAATGCGTCAAAAAGTTGGAATTGCTTTAGCCATTGCCAAACAATCAAAGGTTTTGTTATTAGATGAGCCAACTTCTGGACTTGATCCAAAATCGAGTAATGAGTTTATTACTTTGCTTAACAAAATGAAAAACGATGGTGTAGCGATACTTATGGCAACGCATGATTTATTTAGAGCCAAAGAAGTAAGTACACATATAGGCATTATGCGCTCTGGTGTGTTAGAAAACTATTCCAACTCATCAGGACTGTCATTAAAAGAGTTAGAAACTATTTACCTTGATATTATGAACTTTAAAAAAGTAAATTAAGATGAAGTATATTGTTTTTAAAGAACTTAAAGAATTAATAAGAGACGGACGCTTTAAAGTAATAATAGGGATATCGTTAATCTTGTTTATTACAGCTACTATTACTGGTATAAACCAATATAAAAAAAACAACCAGCAATATATAGAATCTGTTTCTAAAGAACGCAACATTTGGGAAACACAGGAAGAAAAAAATCCACACTCAGCCGCACATTATGGCACTTATGCTTTTAAGCCTCAATTTGCTTTATCTATGTTTGATTATGGTGTTGTAAAATACACAGGTAATTCGATATTTTTAGAAGCTCATAATAGAAATGAAGCAACTTTTAGTGAAGCTAGCGATCAAACAAGTTTAGCTCGCTTTGGAACATTATCAATTAATTTTGTTTTAATCTATCTATTTCCGTTAATCATCATCTTAATTGGATATAATTCTTACACCAAAGAAATAGAACAGCAAACAATTAAGCTTTTAAAAAGTCAAGGTACACATCCTTTGAAGTTAGCTTTAGGTAAGTGGTTAGCAACTTTTATTCCTGTTTTTATTTTAAATACAATCGTTTTTTTCATTATTGGTATAATTCTTTCAAATGTAAAAGGTTTAGTATTCTTTAGTTGGGCTAACTTGCTTACGCTTTTCATTTCATATCTACTTTATTACTTAATTATTGTAACCATTACAATATTAATTTCGATATGGAACAAATCTTCAGGAAGATCATTAGTAAGTAGTTTGTTAGTTTGGATTTTATTCAGTTTTATAACGCCAAAAATCGCAACTAATTTTGCGAATGAAAGCAACCCATACCCATCAAAATCTGAATTTAATGCGAACATAGAAAAAGACATGGAAAATGGTCTAGACGGTCATAATCCTTGGAACAAAGCTGCTAAAAAATTGGAAGAAGAAACATTAAAAAAATATGGTGTGGATAGTATTAGTCAATTACCTTTTAACTATGCAGGCTACCGAATGCAAAAAGGCGAAGAACATGAAGCAGAAATCTATGAAAAACACTATAACATTTTAAATAATATAGCTGTAAAACAAACTAATACTTATAAAAAATTATCGTTTTTATCTCCCTTTATTCCTGTACGATTTCTATCAATGGATATTGCAAATACTAGCGATAACTTACATTGGAAGTTCACTAAAGCTGCTGAAAAATATAGAATTGAAAAACAAGCGTTTTTAAACTATGATATTAAAGACAATTCAAAATTTGGTGAACGTGGTTACAAAATGAGTGCCGAAAAATTTAAAAACCTTCCAAAGTTCGAATTTACGCCACCAACACTTTCAGAAATACTAAAAGAAAACACACAAAATGTATTGTTTTTATTTCTCTGGTTGATACTCTCTTTTATCGCTTTAATATTGTCTTCAAAAAAAAAATAAATTATGTTTTCAAACAATTTATCATACGAAATTAAATTACTAACAAGAAATCACTGGTTATTAGTTTTACTTGTTAGTATTACAGTATTATTTGCTTTTGCATCTTTTAACGGAAAAAAAAATGTGGACAAAAGGCTTAACGACATAGTAAAAGTACAAGGCGATTTATACAAAAAAGATAGTATATTGGTTTCTACACTCACAAAAATTGATAAAAGTGAAGAAGTAGATATTCCTTATTGGCAATTACCATCAGAGCCTATGACTATTGGTTATCGTCATCCGCGTTTAGCAATAATGCAACCTGGCAATTTGTCTTTTGTAGCAACAGGACAAAGCGATATGTATACACATTTTAAAAGCCCAACAGTTTATGGTAATAACTTTGCTTTAGACTATTCCGAAATGGTAAATCCCATACAATTATTATTTGGGAGTTTCGATTTGGCTTTTGCAATTATTTATATTTTACCATTGCTCATAATCGCTTTTACATTTAATATTTTATCTAAAGAAAAAGAACTAGGTACTTTACGGTTATTATCGGCGCAACCAATTTCTACAATAAAATGGTTGTTTCAAAAAACCGCTATTCGTTTTCTTGTATTTACAGCAATTACGTTGCTTATATTAATAATTACCATTACTATTTTTTCTATCGACGCATTTCAGCAAACAAGTAATTTAATAGGTCTTTTATTACTGGTTGTAGTATATAATTTATTTTGGTTTGTATTAGCGTTTATTATAAACATAAAAATTAATAATTCTTCTAAAAACGCACTTACATTAATAGGCTTTTGGTTACTTATTGTATTAATTATGCCAGCTACAATTAATCAAATTGGGAGTTCTTTATATCCTACACCTTCGCGTTTAAAAATGATTAATGAAATTCGTTTAATACAAAAAGAAAATGAGGCTAAACAGAACGAAATTATGGATGCCTATTTGCGTGATCATCCAGAAATGGCACAAGAAAGTGATAACGAAAAATTTGGTTTTTGGCATAATTATTTTGCTTCTGAAAAAGTAATGGAAGAAAAAACAAAACCTTTATTAGCAGAATATAATTTACAATTAGAAAAACAACAGGATTTAATTGCCATATTCGAGTATTTCTCGCCTGCAATATTGATGCAACAATCGTTAAACAAAATAGCAGGAACATCTGAAAAACATTATAATGACTATAAAGAACAAGTATTTACATTTTCTAACAAATGGCGAAATTATTTAGTGCCAATGTTATTTAAACAACAAAAATTTACTACTAAAAACTATAAAGAACTACCAGAATTTAAATATAAAAATAGAGTACAAAACGATACTTGGTTTGGAATATTGGTACTTATATTTATTAGTACTATTATACTTTTACAGTTTAATGGTAAGAGTTTAAAAAGTAAGTCTGCTCAAAAAATTATAAATTAAAAAGAATTATAAGTAACACGTTTCACATTTTCCTTGAATTAATATTTGTGAAGCTATTACTTCTCTGTTAGGAATTTTTGGAATAGTAATTTCAAGAGACAAGCAGTCAATTTTACCACAATCTGTGCATTGAAAATGAGGATGTATATCAATATGTTCAGATTTTGAGCAACCATTACATTTTGCATACCAAGTAATACCATCTTTATCTAAAAAAGAATGTAAAGCGCCATCTTCTTCAAGCTTATCTAAAACACGATAAATAGTCGTTTTGTTTATTTTAGAATTTAATCTCTTAATAAGCTCAATTACAGAAATAGCTCCTGTTGTATTTTGAAACTCATTCAATAATAATGTTACCGATTGTGTTTTTCTTATAATTCCCATAGCGCAAATTTATTACAATTCAGTTGCAATAACAAATAGAATAATTATATTTGCAACTCAGTTGCATTAAATTAAAATTATAAATGAAACTAACACTAAATAAACCCGATACTTTTGGTGTACTAGCAAGCTCGCTATGTATAGTACATTGCCTAGCTACACCTCTAATTTTTATTGCTCAAGCTTGCTCCGTTAGCGATGGCTGTGCTTCAGCTCCAACTTGGTGGCAAAGTTTAGATTACTTGTTTTTAACCATATCATTTATAGCGGTTTACCGTTCAGCAAAAACAACATCTAGCAAAATAATGCCCACTTTATTATGGGTAAGTTGGGGTTTACTTTTTATTATGATTTTTAACGAAAAATTAGAATTTTTTCATATTCCTGAATACTTCACCTATGCATCTGCAATGGGTCTTGCTAGTCTTCATCTATATAATTTAAAATACTGTCAATGTAAAACCGAAAACTGCTGTGTTAAAAATGAATAAAGAACAAATTGAAATAATAGGCGACAATCATATATCAACAAATATTGAAACTCCAATGTGTCTTGATGCTTTTAAAAAAGCAGATAATGAAAAAATAAAAGTTATTCAACATCATTTTGGAAAAATAATGGAAGAGCTTGGTCTAGATTTAACAGATGATAGTCTTTCTGGTACACCGTATCGTTTTGCCAAAATGTATGTAAAAGAGTTGTTTTATGTGCTAAATCCTAAAAACAAACCAAAGCTTTCAACGTTTCAAAATAAGTATGGCTATAAAAAAATGTTAGTAGAACAGGGTACTACTATAGACTCTACTTGCGAACATCATTTCTTACCTATTACAGGACATGCACACATAGGTTATATTCCTAAAGATAAAGTTATAGGACTTTCAAAAATAAATAGATTGGTCGATTATTATGCACATCACCCACAAGTTCAGGAACGACTGTCATTACAAATCCTAAAAGATTTACAAAACACATTAGAAACAGAAGATGTGATTGTTATTATTACAGCCAAACACTTATGTGTGTCTTCTAGAGGTATTAAAGACAAAGAAAGTTTTACCACTACTTTAGAATATGGTGGATGTTTTGATGATAAAGCCACTCGTGATGAATTTTTAAACATAGTATCTAATCAAAAAATATAATAATGATAGATAAAAAACTTCCTGTAACAGTATTAAGCGGTTTTTTAGGAGCTGGAAAAACAACGTTACTCAATCATATTCTTCATAATAAAGAAGGCTTAAAAGTAGCAGTCATAGTTAATGACATGAGTGAAGTAAACGTAGATGCACAATTGGTGAAAAGCGAAAACACACTATCACGCACCGAAGAGAAACTAGTAGAAATGAGTAATGGTTGCATTTGTTGCACGCTTCGTGAAGATTTAATGATAGAGGTTGAAAGACTTGCCAAGGAAAATCGATTTGATTATTTATTAATTGAAAGCACAGGAATTAGCGAACCTGTTCCCGTTGCCCAGACGTTTTCTTTTGTAGATGAAGAAAACGGTATTGACCTTTCTCGCTTTAGCTATGTAGATACTATGGTAACAGTTGTAGATGCTTTTAACTTCTTTAAAGATTTTGGTAGTCCAGAAATACTCATGGATAGGGAACTAACCAATATAGAAAATGATTATCGCACTATCGTAGATTTATTAACCGATCAAGTTGAGTTTGCAAACGTTATCATTCTCAACAAAACAGACTTGGTTGCAAAAGAAGAATTAGGCGTTCTTAAAAATATAATTAAAAAACTAAATCCATCAGCTCGTATACTGGAATCAAGCTATGGTAAGATAGCACCTAAAAACATACTAAACACAGGTCTATTTAATTTTGAAGAAGCTGAACAAAGCGCTGGTTGGATTGAGGAACTTAATAAAGAAGCACATACACCTGAAACCGAAGAATACGGTATAAGTTCTTTTGTTTACCGTACAAAGAAACCGTTTAATCCTGAGCGTTTTTGGGATTATGTACAGCATAGATTCCCAATCAATATTATTCGCAGTAAAGGTTTATTTTGGTTAGCATCTAGACCTGAACAAGCATTAGTTTGGGGACAAGCAGGCGGTTCTTTAAAAGCAGATAGCGCTGGAGTTTGGTGGAGCAGTATGCCTTTTCAAAAGCGTATCCAACAATTACCTTTTCTAGAAAACCAAGCACATATAGAAAGTAATTGGGATGTTACTTACGGTGATCGAAAAAATGAAATTGTATTTATAGCACAAAATATGGACGAGACACTTATTAGGTCACAATTAGACACTTGTCTATGCACCGAAAACGAACTAGCCACGCTAAAATGGAAAGATGGGTATAAGGATGATTGGCCTGTAGAAAAAGCTTGTGCTTTTTGAATAAAATTATTAATAATTAAAATAACTGAAAAATGATTACAAAAGAACAAGTATTAGAAACCCAAAAAAAATGGGGAAACGGAGTTGTAAAAATTGGTTCACTAAAAGAAAATAGGTCAGAATGCGAAGCGTTTACAAGTAATTTTCTTGATAATCGTTATGCTTTTGAAGCAGATACTGTTTTATTTAAACCCACAAAGTGCGACAGAGAACAATTTAGACCTAGCAAAGCAAAAGCATTATCTTATTTTATAGCTGGCGACGATAGAACTTGTAATGAAGACAAAGGTTTTGCTATACAACCTTGGACAAAAGTAAGATTTGAAAACACTGGATTTATTTTAGAAGATAATCGTGCTATTGCTATGGGAAATTACTTTTTCACAGATCTACAAGGCAATGAAGCCAAAGTAGAATATACATTTGGTTATAAATTAATTGGAGGAGAATTAAAAATTGATGTGCATCATTCATCATTTCCATATACTAATCCTGATGCTTTAGCATAATGAATAATGTTCTTTTTCTTTTATGTCCTACAGATTGTTTAGAATCAACCATAAACAAAGTTTACAAATCTGAAAATTACTTTTACACCTCTTTAGGTAATTCTTTCAATATTGATTCCGAGACATTATTACATGTAAAAGAATTGATAATGAAGCATTCTATTAAAGAAATTAATTTTGTCCTTTCAAGTGATAATAAAATTATTTTAGATGCTTTGGAAGGGCAATTTTTTTCAGAAATTAAAGGAATGAAAAAAATCTATAAAGAAATTGAAAAACAAAAAAGAGCCTCAGAAATGTTGTGGAAAACAGAAAACAACTCTCTTTCAATACTGTCTTATTATTTAAATAATAGAATAAAAGAATTCCAATTTAAATTAGGTAAACTCTCTATTCAACTTATAATAAAAGGTAAAATTTACAATGAATATAACAAGAGTTTAACCAATATTTATCCTGATTTACTTTGTTTAGAAGAGCATTTTTTAAATTAAAATTTATATCCTTTTTACGAAAAACTATTTAAGGGTCTATATATACTGGCACTTTTTAATGGGTTGTTCAAGGATAACTCTACTGCTTTATACTTAAATTCTATGGTGCAAAATTCCGTGTTTTGAGCATTATTTCTTTTTAAAGTTTAAAATGTATAAACTCCTCTCTTATTGTCCAGTCAAGTAATAATAATCAAATGAAAATTGTTTATTAAAAATACTCCCCTTCTAAATCAAAAAGTTACCGTCAACAAGTACAGAAGAATCATCATTGGAATAATAAAAAACTAGTTCCAACAATTCCATAATTAATACGAACTTGTAGTTTAAACTAAAAGCTATATAGTATTATACTAAATGTTGCTTTTTAACTTTCTTTACTTATGCTATATAATAAATTTTTAAACTCTCAACTATTTTTTACGGTATTATAAATAGTAACTTATCTATAATATGCTCTTGAATACACGCTAGTATATAAACTTATACAAGCAGGTACTTTAAACTTATAATCAAATATAATGTGCACACAAATGTACACGCATACACACAACTATATATTAGTAAGCTACTGGAGGAACCACACTATAATTGTAAAAAATTGAATTATATTTTAATTAAAGAATCCATTAATAGTATCTACTGTTTTCTTTTTTACACAATTTCCTTTTTCAAGCCTAATCAAGGTACTTTTATCTAATCTAATAATTTTAGAAAGAGTATGGTAAGTAAATCCATTCTCAATTCGATAAGCAAAAACTTTCCCTTTCATTCCTCTTATATCTATTTTTAAAGTTATAGGAAGGAAACCTAAAAACAAATATACTTTATGAAGTGCATAAATTGTATTTGTATGATGCCCTAACTCCATTTCATAAATAAAATTCCGATTTACACCAATCATTTTTGCTACTTGAAGTTGCGTAAGACCTCTATCCAAACGAACACTACGAAGCTCGTCTCCTACCGTTAAAATCTCTTTGGGATACCGTGAAATCTTGGGTTTCTTGGATTTTAGCTCTAACGGTAAAATGGGGGATGAAACCCAAACGCTTTGCGAGCATAGTCTTACCAGCTCCCGGAGGACCTATTAAAATTATATTATGACCACCAGCCGCTGCAATCTCCATACAACGCTTTATGCCTTCTTGCCCTTTTACATCAGAGAAATCAAATTCAGGAAAGTCCAGATTTTTCTCAAATTCTTCACGTGTATCAATTATAGTTTGTTCTAAAGGCTCTCCCTTATCAAAATAATTAATGACTTGCTCAATATTATCTACACCATAAACTTCAAGATTGTCAACTATGGCTGCTTCTTTTGCATTTTGGGATGGAAGAATAAATCCTTTAAACCCTTCTTCTCTAGCTTTTACAGCAATTGGTAAAGCGCCTTTTATAGGTTGTAAACTTCCATCTAATGAAAGTTCTCCCATTATTAGATATTTATCTAAATCTTCGGCTTTAATTTGATCTGTCGATGCTAAAATACCTAACGCTAAAGTCAAATCATACGCAGAACCTTCTTTACGCAAATCTGCGGGCGACATATTAATAATAATCTTTTTTCCAGGAATTCTGTAGCCATTATTCTGAAGCGCAGCCGCAATTCTAAAATTACTCTCTTTAATAGCATTATCAGGTAAACCCACTAAGTGATAGCCTACTCCTTTATCTACATTGACTTCGACGATAACGGTTGAAGCCTCAACACCGAATACAGCGCTAGCAAAAACTTTTTTAAGCATAATTTTTGTTTACTGCTTAAATGTAAGAAATGTATTTGAAATTATATAAATGAAATGTTATCAATTAAATTTTAACTGGATATCATAAAACCATAGCATAATGAAAACAAAATCTAATCAACCCGAAATAAAATTCGGGTTGTATAATTATTTGAGTAATTCACTTAATTTTTCACTACACAATACTTTCCAATAATTTCAACTAATTTAAAACAAATTCGTTATATTTGCCAGGACATAACGATTAGTAAATGATTAGTATAAAAGAAGCTATTACTTCAATAAAATTAAACGTTAATCCTCTTTTAAAAAAAACTACCAAATCAGTTGAAAAAGCTGGTGGCTATGTATTATTTGAAGATATATACTCCCCTATAAACATGCCGCCTTTCAGACAATCTGCTATGGATGGTTATGCTTTGAATTTACATGATGGCTTAACTTATACATTAATTGGAGAAGTAAAAGCTGGAGATGGTCATCAACCTGATTTAAAAATAGGAGACGCTGTTAGAATATTTACAGGTGCTCCTGTGCCAGATTCTGCAAATTCTATAATGATGCAGGAAAAGGTGAAATCGGACGGTAATTTTATCACTATAGAACATCAAATTTCAATTGAACATAACATTCGGCCTTTTGGTGAACAGGTTAGAGCAGGAGATATTGCCTTGAAAAAAGGCACCAAATTAACACCTGCAGCCATAGGCTATTTAATCTCTTTAGGAATCACAACAGTTTCTGTTTTTAAAAAACCAAATATTGCCATTGTTACTACCGGTAATGAATTGATTGAAGCTGGACAAAAGTTAAGCTATGGTAAGATTTACGAAAGCAATTCAAAAATGTTGTTGAGCGCGCTTTACGGTTTGAAATTTTATGATGTAACGTTGCACAACGTTGAAGATCATTATAGCCAAACTGTTGAAAAATTAAATGCTGTTATAGATGAAAATGATTTGGTTCTCATCACAGGCGGTATTTCAGTAGGAGACTACGATTTTGTTGGAAAAGCACTTAAAGAATTAGAAGTAGAAGAACTTTTTTATAAAGTAAAACAGAAACCTGGAAAGCCCTTATTCTATGGAAAAAAGGGTGATACTCAAATTTTTGCGTTACCAGGAAACCCTGCTGCTGCCCTATCCTGTTTTTATGTTTATGTGTATATCGCATTGCAAAAAATGATGAATCGTGATATTCTAGAGTTACCTCGAATTGAAGCCATATCAAAATCAAATTTTGAAAAGAAAGGCGATAGACCTCAATTTCTAAAAGCTATCTATAAAAATGGTGAAGTTGAAATTTTAGAAGGACAAAACTCTTCTATGTTGCAAACTTTCGCACTATCTAATGCTTTGGTTTACGCTCCTGAAACAATTACAAAAATTGTAGAAGGTGATAGTATTGAAGTGATACAATTACCTCTTTAAGCAATTATTATGGGCTATAAAATAAAAAGTAGAATATGGATTGAATCTGAAGACAAAGTCCTTCTTGGCGAAGGTCGTGTGCATTTATTAAAAGCTATTCAAGAAATGGGCTCCCTGTCTAAAGCAGCAAAATCTTTAAATATATCTTATAAAAAAGCATGGCAATTGTTGGACTCTGTGAACAAGTCAGCAAAAAATCCTGTAACCATAAATAGTATTGGTGGTAAAGGTGGTGGAGGTGCGGAATTAACAGAATACGGGAAATCCTTAGTTTTAGTTTTTGATGAAATCAATAAAGATTGCTGGGAATTTTTAGACAAGCAATTGGAAAAAATTGAACGCATTTAAATGTTACAAAACGAAAACATATATCTTTTTCTAGCAATTCTACCTATAGTATCCTTTCTGTACTCTAGTGTCGGGCACGGAGGCGCAAGTGGTTATTTAGCATTAATGGCACTCTTCTCATTTGCTCCAGAAAGTATGAAGCCCACTGCCCTATTATTAAATTTATTTGTTGCTGGTATTTCGTTTTTTTACTATTATCGAGAAGGCTATTTTAACAAAAAATTATTTTTAGTGTTTGCTGTTGCTTCAGTTCCTTTGGCATTTATTGGTGGTACCATAGAAGTCGATGCTTCAATCTACAAAAAGATTTTGGCCCTTTTGCTCATTTTTGCCATTTTAAAAATGCTTCATGTTTTTGGAAAAGAAAACGACCAAACGAAAGAAACTAGACTGTGGCAAGGACTAGTTGTTGGCGGTGTTATTGGATTCTTCTCCGGATTGATTGGTATTGGTGGAGGCATTATATTAACGCCTGTTATTTTGCTATTACATTGGGGAAATATGAAAGAAGCTGCAGCGGTTTCCGCGTTATTTATTTGGGTAAATTCTGCGGCAGGTTTAACAGGACAACTTAGTAGTGGAATAACCATAGAAAAAGAATCGTTTTTATTAGTAGGCATCGCTTTAATTGGAGCTGTTTTAGGCGGTTACTATGGTAGCAAAAAAATAAATAGTCAGAATTTAAGGTACATTTTAGCATTTGTACTCATTATAGCTAGTGTTAAATTATTTTTCACTTAAATGATAGATAGAAAAGACATAACGGGCATCATTTTAGCAGGAGGAAAAAGCTCAAGAATGAAAACGGATAAAGGGTTTCTTTTATTAAATAACAAGCCTTTTGTTCAGTATAGTATTGATGCTTTAAAACCATTCGTGTCAGAAATTATTATTGTTTCTGATGATTCTAAATATGATACACTCGGACTAAAACGTGTTAATGACATAACAAAAAATGCTGGTCCTGTGGCAGGAATCTACTCCGGATTAAAAGCCTCAACAACAGAATATAATGTGATTCTGAGTTGTGATATCCCCTTGATTACTTCTAACATAGTAAAAAAATTGATTGATGGTTTAGATGAAACTTCTGATATCGTTCAAATTGAAAGTAACGGAAAAACCATGCCTCTAATCGCACTATACAAAAGGAAAATTAAGGACAAATTCAACACTCTTTTACAAGAAGATGAAAGGCGTTTACGATTCGCTATTAAAGCCTGTGAATCAAAAAATATAATATTAGAAAAAGAGTTTGAGTTTTCTACTATGAATGTGAATACTCAAACCGACTTAAAAGCAATTGAAGATGTATATAAACATTAAATATTTTGGCCAAATAGCTGAATTAACGCAGACTAAAGAGGAAAATTTAGAGTTTTCTGGTATCATAGTTTCAGAACTAGTAGAAACCCTGTATTTGAAATATTCAAATTTGAGAACCAAAAATTTTCAAATTGCTCAAAATCAAGAATTGGTTTCAATGGAGACTGAACTAACTGGAAATGACATTGCATTATTACCTCCTTTTGCGGGTGGTTGATTAATTATGAGTAGATACAACAGACATATCATATTATCAGAAATAGGTCAAGCTGGACAAGACAAGATTTCTAATGCCAAAGTATTAGTCATTGGTGCTGGTGGTTTAGGTTGCCCAATATTACAATACTTAACTGCTGCAGGTGTTGGCTCCATTGGTATTGTAGATTTTGACAGTGTTAATATTTCTAATTTGCAACGCCAAGTTTTATTTGGAACGTCAACACTTGGAAAAAATAAAGCTGAAGCTGCTAAACAACGTTTAGAGGATTTAAATGATGAAATTTCTATAGTAGCTTATCCTAAAAAATTAACCCATTGTAATGCTGTTGATTTATTTCACAAATATGATATTATTGTTGATGGAACTGATAATTTTGAAACACGCTACTTAGTCAACGATGCTTGTATTATTTCAAACAAACCTTTGGTTTTTGGAGCTATTTATAAATTTGAAGGACAGGTTTCTATTTTCAATTATAAAAACGGACCAAGTTACCGCTGTATATTTCCCCATCCTCCAGAAAAAGGTAGTATTCCAAATTGCTCTGAGGTCGGTGTATTAGGTGTTCTTCCCGGAATTATTGGGGTTATGCAAGCTAATGAGGTCATAAAAATAATATTAGAACTCGGTAATATGCTTTCTGGAAAGTTATTATGCTTCAATGCCTTAACGCTTCAAAATTCAATAATAAGAATTAGTAGATCGGAAAAAACGATTCAATCTGTTCTAAAGAATAAAGAGACCTTTCATAAAAAAAAAATAGATTCTATTTGTGAAATTGAAGTAGCAATTGTCTCATTTAAAGATCTGTTATCTAAAAAAAACATTCAGTTTATTGATATAAGAGAAATACATGAACTACCAAAAATTGAGAGCTTAGAAGTAACAAATATTCCGTTAAGTCAATTAGAAAATAATCTAGATAAAATGGATTCAGAAAAAAATAAAGCCATTTTTTGTCAATCAGGAATACGAAGTAAACGTGCAGTAGAAGTGTTGCTAAAATTAAGTATTGAAAACTGTTTTAGCTTAAAAGAAGGCGCTTCAGAAATAAAAACCATTATAACAGAACATCATAAAATATCGTCAAATGCAAGATAAAAAACCTAAAAGTGTATTTAAAGAAGGTGCGATTACCTCAGAATTTATAGGAAATTCCATTTACAAACATCAAACAAAAACAAGCATTGGTGCACATAACATTTTTTTAGGTCAAGTGCGAGCCGATGACATTGATGAAAAAACAGTGTCGGCAATTGAATATACAGCTTATGAAGATATGGCAAATGCTAAATTTCATGAGATTAGAGAAGCTGCTTTTGAACAATTCGAACTGACTTGTATGCACATTTACCATAGCTTAGGAACGGTAAAAGCCGGAGAAATATGCCTTTTTGTTTTTGTGTCATCTCCAAGACGAAAAGTAGTATTTGAAGCTTTAGAATATATTGTAGAAGCCATTAAAGCAGATGTTCCTGTTTTTGGAAAAGAAGTTTTTGAAGATGAATCGCATCAATGGAAGAAAAACTCTTAGTAGTTTTTTTGAAATTTTTAATCATGAAAATAATTATGAATAAGTTAGAAAAAGTTGAAAAAAACTCTAACAAGCTAAACGCTTTACGAAAAGCACAGTTAAACAATTAAACAACTCTACGAATCAACATATTATGGTAGATATCACAAATAAAACCACAACATTAAGAACCGCAGTTGCACAGGCGATTTTAAAGGTTAGCAAGCCAGAAACAATACGAGCTATAGAAAATGACACCGTTCCTAAAGGCAACGTATTTGCTATGAGTAAAGCGGCTGGTTTATTAGGTGTAAAACGAACACCAGATATTTTACCAGACTGTCACCCCTTACCAATCGAATTTACAGGCGTGGAGTATAATGTTAACGGACTTGAAATTACAGTTTTATTTACTGTAAAAACCATTTATAAAACGGGTGTTGAAGTTGAAGCCATGCATGGAGCAAGTGTTGTAGCTTTAAATATGTATGACATGCTAAAACCTATTGACAAGGGGATTGAAATACATGCTATTAAGCTTTTAAGTAAAAAAGGTGGCAAATCTGATTTTAGAGATAAATTCAGAAAAGACTTAACTGCAGCCGTTGTGGTTTGTAGTGATAGTATTTCAGCAGGTCATAAAGAAGATAAAGCAGGTAAAGCTATTATTAACAAGCTTGAATCATGTGATGTTAATATATCTGAATATGTGATTATCCCAGATGAAATAGATGTCATTCAAGAAAAAGTAAAATCATACCAAAAACAAGGTATTGACATGGTCATTTACACAGGAGGAACAGGTCTTTCAGGAAGGGATGTAACTACAGAAGCATTAATTCCATTATTAGATAGACGTATTCCTGGTATAGAAGAAGCTATTCGGAATTATGGTCAAGACAGAACACCATTTTCCATGCTTTCAAGAAGTGTAGCTGGCACTATTGAAGACACTTTAGTCTTAGCTTTACCCGGATCAACAAACGGAGCCAAGGAATCGATGGATGCTATATTTCCATCGGTATTACATGTTTTCAGAATTTTAAAAGGTGCTAGACACGATTAATGGAAAATCATAAAAACATATTACTAGATTCACACGGTAGAGACCATGCCTATTTGCGTATTTCACTAATTGAACGTTGCAATTTACGTTGTACGTATTGCATGCCTAAAGAAGGCGTTTCATTATCTCCCAAAAGTCATTTAATGACCTACGAAGAAATTTATAAAATCGCTAAAACCTTCTCAGACCATGGCGTAACTAAAATTAGACTTACGGGTGGTGAACCACTAATTAGAAAAGATTTACCTGTTATTTTAGAAAAACTAGCCACACTTCCTGTTGAATTATCCATCACTTCCAACGCTGTTATTATTGATAAATTTATTGATGTGTTAAAAGCTAACGGTGTTAATAAAATCAACGTAAGTTTAGATTCTTTAGATGAAGGAAAGTTTAAACATATCACAAGAAGAAATGAGTTTAAAAAGGTATACAACAACATTTTATTACTTGTTAAAGAAGGCTTTGCAGTAAAAGTAAATGCGGTATTGATGAAACGTTTTAATGATAATGAAATTATAGATTTCATCAATTTCACCAAAGATTTACCAATCTCTGTTCGTTTTATTGAGTTTATGCCCTTTGACGGCAATAAATGGGATATGAGTAAAATGGTGTCTTATGCTGAAGTCATGAAATATGTAAATGAAGCTTTTGAAAATGAAAACTTTGAACGCCTACAAGACGCTCCTAACGACACAGCTAAAAATTATAAAATAAAAGGTTATAAAGGAAGTTTTGCTGTTATTAGCTCGGTTACTAATCCGTTTTGTGATTCCTGCAATAGACTCCGCTTAACAGCTAATGGACAACTTAAAAACTGTTTGTTCTCATCTGGAGAAGCAGATTTATTAACAACTTTAAGAGCAGGGGAATCCATTGAACCAATCATTCGAAAAGCAGTGCAAGCCAAGTTTAAAGTACGTGGAGGTATGGACACTTTAAAAAAATTAAAAGAACCAAAATTACATAACAATAACAGAAGTATGATTACTATTGGAGGATAAAGTCTCCTACCAAATATACGACCAAATTAAGGCAACTATTTACATTCTGATAATTAGTGCAAAATCATAATTTTTTTTAGAAAAATGATATCTGCATATGATTGTAAACCTACTAATATGAATACTCCGAAATTGAGCAACGTGTATGGTAGTCTAAAACATTCCTTTTAAAAAAAAGAAGCTTAGTTTTGTATATCTTTTGTGTTACGATACCCAGGGTTATCCTTATACCAATCATTAAATTGAAGACCGCCCGTTTCGGCCCAAGAGACGAAAAAATTATAAGCATTAGTTATACTCACATTTTCTTTTGGAACTTTAAAATCATGTATTATACTTATTGCCCAAGGGTATCCACTATCAGAAATATAGTTACCATCGAGGTCGCTGCTCACACCGGCTGCTTGAGGGTTATACACACCTAAAGTAGTTCTATTTCTGTATGGTAAATGTACTTCTCTTTCTCTATTTGCATCCACAATTAAAAAAGGATTGAAAGGAGCTAAACCCAAAGCACTTGTGCTTATTGGATCGGTAAAATTAATAGATACCGTAGTTTCGTTTAATAAGTAATCTGCATCATCAGTTAAAATAATAACTGCTTTGTCTTGATTAGCTTCTGTTCCGTTTGGGTTTAGGTTTATATAATTATTTACTAATATTGGTCCAGTTACACTTTCTATCTGCGAAGGCACTAATCCTTCAATCTCAAATCCAACACCATTTGTATAACCTGCTACATTCGATTTAACATAACAGTTAATATCCATTTTCACTGCTAAATTCTGAGCATTTAAGTAAACAATTGCTTGATAACTTAAAGCTAAATCATTAAAATCATAATCGCCTTTGTACGGCCATAAATCTTCAAAAGCAAGAGTCCCTTTTCCATATTTACTAGGTGTGAAATATTCAAAAGCAATATCAGGATTATCTGGCGACACATCATTAATATCTAAAATACCGTCACCATCTGTATCTATTTCAGCATCATTTACAGAAAACACTCTAAATGTTGTCAAATCATTAATCGTTCTACCAAAATCTGTGCTATTTCCAGCGCTAGTTCCATATTGATACTGCCAACCACCTGTCTCAGTATCCATAATAATTAGATCTGAACTACTAGACATATTTGCTAACCATAACTCCTGATTAGAATCGAAAGTCATGGACGTAGGTTGAAACGGTAAGTTATCTGCACTTATTCTGAAACTTTGATAATCATTGTTTGCATCCAATTCTAATCTATATAACCCTGAGAATGTACATAAAAATAGAGTGCCATCTTCTGCAAAAGCTAAATCACCTCCATCAACACTATGCAATCCAATAATATTCCAAATATTTAAGTTAGCACCAGTAGCTGGATCAAATGTATATAGTTTGTCATTTTTAGAAAAATAGAGCAAGCCATCTGCAACATTAAAATCTAATCTGGGCCCACCAAGTCCGAGGTTAGCAACCGTTTCCCAAGTACCATTATCAATAGAATATTTCATTAAGGGAAAAGGGCTACTTCTTCCTATAGAATAAAGTGCCATATTTTCTTGATCAATAGCGCAAGTGTAACTCCCCATTGGCATATCAGACAAAAACGTGAGGTCACCAGTTAAAGGATCTACTTGAAATAATTGTGCTGCACCATTTACACAGTATAAATAATCATTTACTACATCTACTGCACTTGATTTTCCAGCTACACTTTTACCTGTAGAAACATGACTATATTTAACTTCATTATTTACAATGTTTTCAATCGATGATGCGTACTTTAAATTATCATTTCTTCGAATATATACTTTGTCATAATATGTTGGCATGCTGATAGTTTGAGTCAATGTACCATTAAATGGTACGCCCGAAAAAATCAACTTATTCATTACATCAGACTTATAAACATCCTCGGTAACTACTTCTCCTTGTTGATTTTCAAAAGTTTCTGTTCCTGCTAAGTATTTTTCATCAGAATAAGCATAAACATCATACAGTACATTACTTTCGTTATCAGTTATAGTAATCTGTACTTGTTGTTGAGTACTAAAATCGAATCCAACAGGAATATTTAAAGTACTACCTATCTCCTCTGTTTTTTCCGTATTAACAACTTCAACCTCCGGAAGAACATCACAGGCACCAAATAAAAATAATGTTATACTAATTGTACAAAGTTTGTTCCGAAGATTTTTCATATTACTCAATTATTGAACGTAGTTTTAATATTTAGACATCGGTTCGGAATAAAATATCGTATGTTTTGATGTCAATTTAAATCACAAATTTATACCTATATCATCTATTTTTTTAAACTAATCTTTAACCAACATTATTATGAGGATAGTATGCTATTTTATATAGACGAATGGTTTTTTTTGTAATTAATAAAAAAAGCGGTATCCTTAAATAAATCCATGCCCAGTTAAATCTTAATATCGGTATGTTTTATATAGATTAAGTATTCATTTTTTAACCTCATAACAGACGGGATTCTTAGATCCAAAAATTTGTATTTATGATTCCTTATACGATATGATCTGTATTAGTGTTTTACAAACTTTAGTCAACAAATGTCAAGGCATCTGGAACCTTTCCTGTACCTATAGTACTAACAACTGTAAACGTTTTCATATCAATAACTTCAATTTTACGAGCGTTAGAATTAGAAACAAAAGCATACAAACCATTGGGATGCATTAAAATATTAACGGGACGAGGAGTATGGTAAAGTATTCTTTCAAATACTGTTTTTATACCGTGCAGAATAATCGTCTTAATCTTCTTTTTAGAGTGTTGATTATAAATAGAAACACTACCATCATTACCATTAGCGACTAAACAATACTTACCATCTTTAGAGAATTTAAGCTTTAAAGGCTCATTCCCTGTATCTAAAGTATCTATAACATCATAAGTTGACGTATTTATAATAGTAATTGAATTGCCGTTTTTATTGGTTACCCAAATTTCTGAACCATCCGGAGTAATGTCAATACTTTCTGTTACCAATCCGCAAGGAATAATTTTAATTACTTCATTTTTATTAAGGTCAATAACACTAACCGAGTTTGATTCCATATTGGTAACATAAGCGATTGCTTTATTGGGATGAAGCGCCAGAAGATGGCTCATTTTTTGTTTTGTTTGTATTTGCTTTTCAATACTATCGGTTTCAATATTAAGAACTAATAAATCATTACTAACATAGTCAATAAGTGCAAGTTTATTCGTTTTCGGAAAAGCAACAAGACCATTTACTCTTATATTTCCCTTTAAATCTATTGTTTTTTCAACTTCATTGGTTTTTGTATTTATAACCTTAATGATGTTTCCATCGCTATCAATAGCCCCATAATTAGTAACGACTACACTATTTTTATCTAAAGTTGTTATGGCTTCATGAGATTCTATATCAATAGTGATTTCTGCTATTTCCTTACGTTTAGACAAGTCAAAGACTGTAATATCTCTACTTACCTTATTTACAATATATAATTTCCCATTGGTTCGTATGGTATAAGATGGTAATCGTACAATTAGAATTATTAGCAGAAGTAACGAGTAAATAACTACAAATGTTATTACTACATATTTTAAGCGCTTCATAGACATCTCAAAGAAAATTAATTAAGCAAAGCTAACCCGTCAGGCATATCGCCTACTTTAATACTGCTAACTAAGGTGAAATTACGCATATCAATTACCTCAACTCTACCAGCAGTATAATTAGAAACAAAAGCATATAATCCATTTGGATGCATTAAAATACCCACTGGACGAGGCGCACGATAAAGCACTTTCTCTATTATATTTTTTTTGCCAGGAATTATTATACTAGATATTTGTTTTTTTGTTTTTGTATTATAAACAGTAACAGTGCCATCACCAGAATTAGAAACGAAACATTGTTTTCCATCATTAGAAAATTTTAATCGCAAAGGCTCTTTGCCCGTATCTATACGATCTGTAGTTTTATAGGTTTCAGTATTAATAACTGAAATAAAATTCTCTTTAATATTTGTAACCCATATTTCTAAACCATCTGCTGTTATATCAATACCTTCAGCGCGCTTGCTGCAAGGTATGATTTTAATAACTTTATCTAGTTCAACATCAATGACACTAACTGATCCTGAATTAATATTTGAGACATAAATCAATGGCTTAAAAGGGTGATGAACTAACAAGTGACTAAAGTCTTGCTGGGTTGATATTTGCTTTTCTACAACACCTGTTTCTACATTAACCACCGACAAATCATTTCCTATATCGGTAACAACAGCCACTTTATTACCCTGAGGCATCTTAATAATACCATGTGGCCTTAAGCTTTCACCAAGATCTATTGTTTTATCTATGGTATTAGTAGTTGCATTAATAACTGATATACTTTTACCTGTAATATCGGGTGCACCATAATTGGTAACGATGACCCTATTGGGGTTAGTCACTATTGACGCTTCGTGGGGTTCTATATCCATAGATAGCTCTATGAGTTTTTGACCTTCAAACAAATCAAAAATCGTAATGCTTTTGCTACCCTTATTCACAACATATAACGTACCCTCTGTTTTGATGGAATAAGCTGGTTGTTTTATAATATAAATGGCGCCAAAAACTAAGAGTATCGAACCAAAAATAGAGACTATTAATTTTCTCATAACTGATTTGAATTAATTTGATTAATAGCATAGCTGCAAGCTCTCGCTGTAAGTGCCATATAGGTTAAGGACGGGTTTTGACTTCCTGAAGAGGTCATACAGCTCCCGTCAGTTATAAATACATTTTTAACATCATGCATTTGATTGTGATTATTTAAAACTGAAGTTTTAGGATCTTTACCCATTCTTGCCGTACCCATTTCGTGAACTGCAGCACCGGGATCAGGACTTGTTCTATAACTACCAACATTCTTAAACCCTGCTTTTTTCAACATTTCTTCACTAGATTTAGTCATATGTTCCATCATAGCTAGCTCATTAGGACCATACTCAAAGTCAACCTCAACTAATGGTAATCCCCAATTATCACGTTTTTGATGATCTAAAGAAATCTTGTTTTCGTAATTAGGTAATGTTTCACCTCGACCCCCAAGAGAAATTCTCCACTCACCAGGTGTTGCCAATTGTTCTTTTAAGGACACCCCTATGCCTGTAGTTGCTTTTGATTGCCAATTTTCCCTTTCGCCTTTTCCTTGAATACCATATCCCCTTATAAAATCAATATGTTTAGTTTCACTATTTAAATTTTGAAATCTAGGAATATAAATTGTGCCCGGTGATTTACCTGTATAATATTTATCCTTTAATCCGTCATAAGTACCATAAGTTCCTTCATTTACTGCATGGTCCATTAAATTATGACCTAATTGTCCGCTAGTATTCCCTAATCCGTCTGGAAAAGATGGTGACGTAGAATTTAATAAAATGGCAGTTGTTGCAATTGTTGAAGCATTTAGGAAAATCACTTTTGCATAATAACTAATCTCCTCTTTAGTAACAGCATCAATTATTACGACGCCTATTGCTTTTTTTTGCAGATCATCATAAATAACTTCCTTTACAACAGAATTTGCCCTCATGGTTAAATTACCTGTCTCATGAGCATCTAGTAATGTTGATGAATTACTACTAAAGTAACCTGCAAAGGGACATCCTCTACTACATAGATTACGATATTGGCACGGGCCTCTTCCTTTTTTAGGCGCCGTTAAATTAGCGACTCTACCGTTAATTATGACGCGATCTGAGTACTCCTTACTGACCTTTTCTTTTAAATGTAGTTCGATAACATTCATTGGTATTGGAGGCAAAAAAACACCATCAGGCAAGTGTGAAAGGGATTCAGAACTTCCACTAATTCCGACATAATCCTCAACGTAATCGTACCATTTAGCCAAATCCTCGTATCTAATTGGCCAATCAACGCCATGTCCATCGTTTTTATTTGCTTCAAAATCCATTTGAGAAAAGCGATAACTTTGTCGACCCCAAGTTAATGAACGGCCTCCAACCTGATAGCCTCTTATCCATTTATAAGGCTTTACCTGAACATAAGGATGTTCACTATCCTTAACAAAAAAATGTTTGTTCCCAGCATCGCAATGACTACTTTGTATTGGTCTTTCCTCTAATTCTTTATTGGTTAAATGGGATCTATGTTTAAATTCCCATGGGTTTTTAAAAGCTGTAGTATAATCTTTAAAATGCTGAACATCCCGTCCTCTTTCCAATACTAGTGTTTTTAATCCTCCTTCCGTGAGTTCTTTAGCAGCCCAACCTCCACTTATTCCTGACCCTACTACTATGGCATCAAAAGTATTATTCTGTGTGTTATTTTTCATAATCTAAATTATTTGGTTGCCCATGCCTTTTGATTAACTTTTAGTTTCGTAATGGCATCATATCTCCCAGGAACTGGCAAATATGCTAGATGTTTAGTTGCACCATTAGACGACGTACAATAACCTTCTATTGTTAATGCTTTTAGCATATTAAAAAAAGAACGCCCTCTTAGCTTGTTATTTATTTTTAATAATATTCCTGAATAAGTTGAACTCTCCTCCAAATTCTCTAATAATTGTATTTTTTGAGTTGTTGAACATTCCTCAAAAACGCTATTAAAACTATCAACACTAGTTTCTTGTAAATCATTTAGACCATTTATGAAATTAGTATATTCTTTTCTAGAGGCGCAGTCTTCCATAAAATCGAATATATAATGATGCACCGAGCTCTCCTTTGCTCCTGGTGATGCTGTTGGTGGTATAATCACATCAACTAATTCGGCAATTAAGTCAAGATATCCTTCTAATTTCTCAATATCATGAGATGAATTTCCAATGTAATATTTAGCTCCTAATACGGAAACAAAACCGACACCTACTAAACCAAAAATTCCTCCTATTGCTTTTCTTCTATTCATTATTATTAATCTTAAAGGGTAGATGATTTATTTTTATTTTATAATTGGACACATTTTATTGTCTAATCTCTAATTATGTTTTCACTAAATTTAACCTTGATAATCAAGGTCATTATATCGATTTTCAACATTAATTTTTGCTAAATAATCCATGACAGGGAACAAGCTTTGAAACATCGTTAATTTTATTCCTTTTTTATTTAAATAGCTCTGATTATAATTTGAAATATCAACTTGATTATCTCCAATTGTCTTAATTAATAGAGATAAGTTCTCGTACTCACTTATCACATTGGCATTAATAAATCCTAAATATTTTAAATTAAATTGACTGGACATAAATCTCGCTCCCGCTTTTACAGCTGAATTATCTGATTTAAATTTTTTTATATCAACTATTGAAACATTCTCACAACGTTCTTTTATCTCCTTCAAAACATCATAGCTATTGTCCTTACTGTTATTATTAACCAAACATATTTCTATATCTTTTTTTATTTTATTCAAATGTTTAACACAAAGGCCTACATCAATATCACTTTCATTATTATAACATATGATTATGATTCCTAATTTCATTTTTTCTAAATTTTTTATGGGTAAGAATTTTTTTAAAGACAATTTAAATGGATTAAACCGCTCTTTTAGCGCGTTCCCAATTTACAGATTGTGATTTTTTCATAAATCTAAAAAAACCGAGTACTACAGAAAGGTTCATAATAAAAAAATAATAAGGAACAAATAAAGCTTTTACTCGTGTAGATCTATTTTCTATGAACCAGCCTAATAATGCTGCGCAATAGAATAAAACCTGTAGCCAAAATAAAATTGAATACAATCCAAAATCAAATATGCCCTCATTGTAAGCCAGAAAGCATGATACTGGAATTAACAAAACAAGACATAAAGGGGTTAAACTCCATCGCAAAACACGGTGCGATATATATTGAAATGAAAAGGTTCCATATTTAAAAACATTGAGTAACGATGATAACCTTACTATGGATTGAATCCCGCCAGCCGAAATCCTTATTTTACGTTTCAACTCTTCTTTTACATTGGCAGAGGCTGTTTCAATAGCATAGGCCTCAGGATCATACTGTATGGTATATCCCTCTTGAGCAACACGTAATGAAATAATAAAATCATCAAGTAAAGTATCCTTTTCAACATGACGGTACAATTCCGTTCTAATAGCAAACAATTCTCCTGCTGCGCCAACTACTGAGTAGAGCTCAGCATCCCATTTCTTTAAAGCCGATTCATATTTCCAATATAAACCTTCACCTGCTCCAGAGGCTACATCGCTTTCTTTATTAACAATTCGTTTTTCCCCAGAAACACATCCAACCTTGGGGTTCCCAAATAAATTAACAATACGTCTTATAGATTCTTTTCCAAGATTCGTATTAGCGTCACTAAAAACAACGATAGGTGTTTTAACAAAGTCCATACCCCGGTTCATAGCACCTATTTTTCCGTTTCTAGCATCCAAATGATGCACGGTTGTATTCGGGTAGTCTTTTAATAAATCTGGCGTCCCATCATCTGATCCATCTGTAACCCAAACAATATTTAATTTATCTTGAGGATAATCTAGTGATAGCGTGTTTTTCATTTTTGCGGCTACATAATCCTTTTCATTATAGGCCGCAATAAACAAGGTTACTTCTGGTTCATAAGATGGATCAACTTCAACGGTATTACCAATTTTAAAAAACCTCCTAAATTTAATAATCGCATACAATAAAACACCATATCCTACATATGTATAAACTAGTATAAAGAGAAATATCCAAAATAATATTATTAAAATCGTCATATTTTTTTATTTAAAATTTATCATTTTTATTTCAAACTTTTAATCACCTTTGCGGGAATACCTGCTGCTAGCGAATAAGGAGGAATATCTTTTGTTACCACTGCTCCGGCAGCGATAGTCGACCCTTCTCCTATTGTAACCCCTTTTAACACAACAACTCTGGTTGCCAACCAAACATTATCTCCAATTGTAATAGGAGTTTGAATTACATCAGCTTCTCTGTCTTCAACGCCATGAAAATCACTATCCATTATAATTACACCAGGAGCAATTTGTACGTTTTTCCCAATTTTTATTTGAAAATGAGCTGATATAATGGTTCCAACATTAATAAATGTATAGTCTCCAATAATCAATTTTCCTTTTCCTCCAGCGGAAAGCTGTGTTCGATGAATATGAGACCAAATTTTAACTCTATTGCCTAAAATTATTTCTCCATTAGCGTCAATTCTTGGAATTCCTCTGGTGGTGCACAAGCGGCCTGTTTTGCAGTTTCTTAAAAACCATTTACCTAAAATTACGCGCCAAAAAAACCCCCAGATTCTTTTAAATAATAAAACAACAGGATTCCTTAAAGGGGTACTTTCCTTTAAATTATTATATTCATTTATTAGTTTATTTAGAATTACCATGACAGTTATTTAAAGACTTAAATTTGTTGATTTTGGTGGATGTCGTGATTGTTAAAATTCCAAAACACCCCTTTGTACAAGGCAGATAAATGCGCTTTATTAAAAAGATATTTGATCGTATTTTTTGGAAAAGAAATAAGAAAAAAATAAGTCATTGCTAAATAAAGTGTCATTCCTTCAACATTTCTTCTTAAAAACAACAATCTATTTCTATTCATATAATAGGTTTTTAGAGTGCTATTTTTACCAGTAGAAATAGATTCTTTATGCAGGATAGAAGAGTTGGGTTGGAAATAAATTTTATATCCTGCTTGCCTAACTCTTTCTGTAAAATCATATTCTTCGTAATAAAGAAAATAACCTTCGTATAACAACCCTAATTCTTCTAAGACACTTTTTCGTATCATCATACAAGCACCATGCGGATAAAATGTTTCTGTTACTTCATCAAATTGTCCTTTATCTATTTCTTTATTTCCATAATGTTTTCCTCGTGAAGTAATAGGGTTTATAGGAGACGTTCCTGCATATTGTATCACATTATCTTCATAGAAATAAAGAAGTTTTGAGCTTGTAATGCCTATTTTTTTATCTGATTCCATCAACTCTACTAGGCTATCTAAAAAGTCTGGCCTCACTTCAGTATCATTGTTTAATAACAAGACATAATCACCTTTTGCTTGTTTTAAAGCAATGTTATTACCTCCGGCAAAACCCAAATTTTTCTCACTTATTATTAGTTGAACTTCTGGATAATTTTCTCTAATAATATCTGGAGATTTTGTCGGAGAACCGTTATCTACAACTAATGTTTCAAAATTAGGATAGGTAACTTTACGTAAAGATGCTAACATTTCGCAAGTAACTTCAGGTTGATCGTAGTTTACACTTACGATCGACACCAATGGTTGTTGAGCTTTTGTTGCCATAACTTTCGGTTTTTAGTTTAATTGCTGAATTGCTTTATCAATTTCTGTAACATTGTTTTCCCAAGTATGACCTTGCGCAAAAACAATGCGTTCCTGTTCTTTCTCTGGACTATTTTCTTTTAATGCTTGCTCAATCAATTGTATATAATCTGTTGCCGTTTCGCCTAAATAAACATAGTCTTTAAAAATTTCCATTGTTGGCGTTTGAGTAGCAACTGTTGGTTTACCCATTGCTAAATATTCATCAATTTTTCTAGGGTAATTTCCAATCGTTAAAGCATTAACCTCTTGTGGATTCATACAGATATCAAAATATTTGATGTAAACCGGAAGTTCATCTCCTTTTTTATTTCCTAAAAAATGAACATTACTTAATTGATGCAAATCACTGTCTTTAAAAGCATTATCTTCTGGACCAACTAAAATTATTTGCCAATCAGTTTTAGTTTTTGCAATTTCAACCAACAAATGAATGTTTAAACGCATTTCTGTTAAGAAACCGATATAGCCAATTTTAACGCCTTTAATTTTTGCTAAATCTGATGGTTCTACTACTTCATTCGGCTTAAAAAGTTCTAAATCACAACCTTGCCCGACATAGTAGGAGTTTGAATTAAATGGCTTAGCATAATCTCTTAAATAGGTTGAGTTTGAGACTACTAAATCAGCAGATTCAATTGTTTTCTCTTCCAATCTTACACCATGTTTTTTAAAATAATCTTGCGTAATTAAATTATCTCTTATATAATAAATATAGAGTTCCGCATTTAATAACTCTTTTAAATAGGCACCTAAAAACATAGAACTATCATTAAAGATCATAACGTTTTTAAAATCTAAGCTAGCGCTTGCAACTTTAATATCGTTTGCATAATTAATCGCATTTCTTTTGTTTAGTATCTTAAACAGTAAATGCACTGGAAGCCAGTTAATAGACTCGATTAAGGTTTTTGGATATAAGTTCCAAAGATTCAGGCCTATTTCAACCAAACTATCTTCTTCACCATTTTTTATTCGTATTCTTTTTTGGATGGTCTCTTTATCACTTTGACTTTGCATAACAGCTCGTGTCATTGGCGGGTTTACATATAAAACACGGTTATTTTTAGATAGCTCTAAAGCGATGTTTTTACAGTTGCTACCAATTTCAATATCCCAAGCTTGGATGCCAACTACTATAATGTCTCTATCTTTTATCATGCTTTTTTGGTTTTAATATCTTTATACAATTGTTTATAAAGATCCAATACTTGTTCAGCCATAAATTCCCAAGTGAATAGTTTATAGCGCTTAAGTCCTTTTTCAATAAGTCCGTTTTTATAATTTACATCAGAGAGGATTTTTACAATTCCGTTGGTTATCTCTTCTTTGTTATTAGGATTTATCAAATGCGCCGCATCTCCCGCAACTTCTGGCATTGATGATGTATTTGACGTTATTACTGGAACCCCGCATGCCATGGCTTCAATTATTGGAATACCAAATCCTTCACGTAAGGACGGAAACAAGAATAACGCTGCCAAATGGTAAATAATAGGTAAGTCTTCGTCTGGTACATATCCTGTTAACACGATGTGATCGTATAAATCCAATGCGTCTATTTCTGCAAGTATTATTTTTAGGTTATCATCGTTACAACCAAGTATTACCAATTTATATTTAGCATCGGTGGCTTTTATAAAGTCCTTATAGGCTAACAACACTCTTTTTGTATTCTTTCTTGGATCTTTATTTGAAATATGAAGGAGATAATGCTTTGGCAGCTTGTAATTGGTTTTTAAGTCGACTAGCGCTTCTTCACTGATTTCAGTTTTGTATTTTTCATTAACACCATTGTAAATGGTTTGAATATTATTGTCATTTAATGTAAAGAAATTGGTGATATTTTCTTTCTCAAAATTTGAAACAGTGATCACGTGTTTGCTTTTCTTCACTATACTAGTAACAATAAGTCTTCTGTATAGGTTCCCGAATTTTTGGTAGGCAGAAGCACCACTAAAAAGAAGATCTTTTAAGCTATTCTCCATATAAATTATATCATGCAGTGTTGTAACTAAAGGAATTTTCCCGAATAGTGGCGCAGTATTACTTGTACAATGTAGTATATCACATTTATAGGCTTTGGCTATTTTAGGTAGTTTATACTGTTCCCAAATAGGATAAGGTCCTCCAGGTATTTCAATGATATTAAAATTTTTAGTATTACAAATAGCGGATGCATCGTGATCTGGTTTTACAAAAATAAAATACTCATTATCCTTATCAATAATTTGAAGATTTTTAATCAACTCTATCGCAACTCTATCCATACCATGCTTATGCGAACGAAAGATTCTTTGAGCCTCTATACCTATTCTCATTATTTTTCGTTTTCAATTTTGCTATGAGCAGTGTGAATAAATTTCTTATTAGCCCCTTTTAACTTAAAAAGTAAAAGCGCCATTCTTAGAAAAGCTGAAGGAAGGGATAGCATCGCTTTTAAAGTATTTGTATTATAAAAAGATTTTGGAATTGCTAAAATAAAAGCAGTTACAGTTATAATAAGATTTAAAAGCCAGCCATAAACAGATACATTTGTACTCGTATTTAGTCCAAAAGTTAATACACAATAAGTTACAAACAATAAAAATGTAATGCCTAATAGCAAAATTCTTGGTGGTATGATTAATTGCCAAACCTTATCGAAGAAATTAATATTTCCTTTGAATAGAAGTTCTTTCCACCCCGTAATAAAATATCTCTTTAAGTAAACGAATTGCGTAGATAGCCATCTTTTGCGTTGGTTTGAAAAATCAGATGATTTTTGGATTTTTTCATCTAATACAATCGCGTCTTGCAAATATTCTATAGCAATTCTTTTTTTAGCAAACTTAAATTCTAGTTCTTTATCAAAACCACCAATAGCATTTACGGTAGACATCATGGCTTTAAATAGTTTGTAGTCAAAAGCCATTCCTGAGCCTATAAGACCGGAAGACAATCCCAAAACTCTATGCCCCTTTCTAAAGATATGATTATTAATTTCTTCGCTAGCAGCGTCTAATATCGCATAAGACGTATTGTAGTTTTTTGCTTTTCTGTGCCCTTGAACAATTTGATAGCCACTATTAAAAGCGTCATTTATTTTTTGCAAAAAATCAGATTCCATTATATTATCAGCATCCAATATTAAGGCATAGTCGTAATTTGATTTTAGGCTATCCATAGCTTTATTTAAAGCTTTTGACTTTGTACTTTTCTCAAAGGAAACCTCAATGAGATTAATAGGAAGTGCCTTTAAATCTTTAATTGTATTTGCCTTAAAAGAATCTGCAATAACGATTACGTCAAATTTATTTGATGGGTAATCTTGTTCCAATGCAGATTTGGCAACTTCAACTATTACAGCATCTTCTTTATAACCCGGAATTAAAACTGCTATTTTATTTTGAACTTTGTTAATCGGTGTTCGACGCTTTTTATAAAAATTCCCGGCCACAGAAAAAACAAATATATATAGACCAGACATAGCGAAATAACCAAATATTAAGTATTCAATTCCTATTATGATATATTCCTGTACTGACATAACGATTTATTATTTAGTATTGTTAAATACAATTTTTAGTATTATTTGGACTTTAGCCTAGGATTACTTTTCTGATTTTATTATACACAACTACTTCAATTAAATATGAAAAAGCAATCATCAAAATGATGTAGATTCCATACTCAATGACTTTATGATTAATAAAATTTAAATACGTAGCTTTAACTACTAAATACTCATGTGATATATATATTACATAAGAACATGGCGCAAGATGTTTGAAAATTCCAAATAACTGATTAAATCCTATCCAATTCCAATTGTGCCATATAACAGCACCAAACATGATCATAATGGCAAAAATAAAATGTCTTAATTCTATAAATGGATATGCTACAAGCGGGTATGTATAAATTTTTGTGTATTCAAAATTCAAATAGAAATTCAGCCCTAATAATGCTGTTATAGTAAACAAAACATAGGCATATGGCATAATTGACTTGAAGGTATAAGCTTCGCCGTTGATATAGGTATCTGCAAATTTTACACCAATCCACCAAATAGCAAAATACATGGCCAACCTGTTTATAACAAAAGGGTAAATAAGGTAAGATACTGCAGCTGTAATTACAATGATATACACCCATTTATTTAGCACCTTTTGGTTTATATTTTTTGCTAACAAAAAGAAAAGCATATAAAACCACCATTCATAAGATAAAGACCAAAGAACGCCATTACCCATGTATGCTGGTGAAATAACATTTGGTTTTTGTGATATAACATCTTGAAGCATGAAAATATTTCCAAGCAGTGTTTTCAAGTCTGGGTCCGCTAAAGAGCCATCGGCATAACATTTTAATACATAACCCAAAATAAAAATAAAAAATAGTGGGATATAAAGTCGTATAAACCTGCGCGTAAAGTAATATCGAAATGATTTATTGCTAGATCTTTGCCATGAATATTTAATTACAAAACCACTGAGAACAAAAAACACAATAACTGCCTCTGGACCAAAACGAAATAAAACGCCTACGTTAATACCAAACAGATAGATTTTTTGAGGAAGCGCATGAAAGAATACTACATAAAGAGCTGCAAAACCACGTATAGCCTCTAATTTTTCTAATTTCTTGTTTTTCATTAACTCTTATGTTTGTTTAATATATTTTTAATTAATACAATTATCTAAAAACGTTTCAGGTTTACTTTTAAAGCGTCCTTGCGAGGAATAATATTCAAACTTTGAAGTATGACATTATTTAAGTCATTCATATTTCTGTTCTTCATTTTGATAATTTTTTCCTAGACAAACATACGTTTACAAAACACCTACTAACGAGATATTTCGATGGATAGAGGTTTAGTGTAGTTGAATGGAAAGATTTGTTTTAACTCATCTACTTTAAGCACCATAAACATAAAGAGCATACTAACGTACATGCGCATATTGGTTGGCAGTTGCCTAAATAAACTAGTACCATATTGGGCTTAAGAAATACCAAATTGTTCGGCATCATACTAAAAATAAAAGTCTTCAAATTTTACGAAGAGCATATATATTTCTGTTCCTCCTGCATTCAGCCGCTTTTGCTCAAAAGAATTTATTGAATCCCTTTTAAAGTTCATAAAAGGGAAAACATAACTCAAATAACGAAAAACGCAAACAGTAACGGAATTGAAAACCACTGAAACAATGCTACGCAGTAAGTAATTCAGGATCATACTCTTCAATAGGTCTCTCGAAAATTTCTGGGTTTGACATAAGAGCCATTGAAGCATATATTAATAAACAAGTTGGCATTTGACCGAAAACGGCATTACCATAGGATGCTAACATAATTCCAGCCATACCGCAAATTAAAGCACTCATTTTTAACTTTGTTATTGGATCTCGAATTCTGAACATGACTTTAAAAGATGCCATTCCTATAACATAAAACAAAATAATTAGATGCATTGTCAAGCCAATTATTCCCATCTCTGCCCAAATTGTAACGTACCAGCTATCTGTAGCCACATTAGAAAGAAATGCATTTGGCAAAAAACGTTGTGCTTTATCGCCTGCATGACCAATACCACCACCAAACGGTCTAGAGGCTAGATACCCTTTCAAAATTTCTTGATTAGCTTTTCTAATTTGTAAGGATGCATTATTGGGATCAAACCCCGTTCTCATTCTTCTTATTTGAGCATTACCATTGGCGATCATCGTAAATTTAAAAAACACAAATATGAGTGCAACAGCTAATAGACCAAAACTAAGCACTTTAATATTTTTCTTTAGAACAAAAAATGTCATAAAACCAGCGAAAGGCACTGCGATCGATCCTCTAGTACCCGATATCATCATTCCATACAAACCTAATATGCCAACTGTAATAAAGAAGATTTTAGGAAACCCCTTTTTAGCCATGGAGTAAATAATAAATACAACTCCGGCATAGCCTTGGTTACCACCAAATTGACCAGCATCACTAAAAAATGAAAACACCCGTAATTTGCCAAATAATAAATGTGTTTTCCATTGTCCAGCATCTAACCACGCTTGCTCTGCATAATCGACTCCAAAAATCATCTGTCCCATTCCCTTTAGGGTTCCAAGTATAGAAAATATCCCCCAAACGTATAGAAATGTATCTAATCTTTTATTCGTATTTATTAGCATAAAAGTAAGAATAACAAAGAAAAGGAAATAAAAACCTGTGCCCCTGCCAGCAATCCATGGTTCTATCATTCTAGCTTCAGGGTTTACCAATTGAAACATGAAATATCCCAACCAAATAATAGCCAAAATTGTAATAGTCTTATTGGCTGGAGACCAATTAACCCGTTCTCTGAATCTAGAAAAAATTAGCGCTAAAAAGGTCAAAATCATAATCCCATCTATACCAAAACCTACAGGTAAACCTGGTGGTAAATAGCGCGTTAATCCAAGTAATACAAAATTAAGACCAATTGCCGTGTAAAAACCAATAATTGGGTTTTTAAATAAAATATATAGATAGATAGCTCCAAACATAAGAGAAAATAAGAGTCCTACCCCTACTATTTCTAATTTACTAAGTATTAATGCAAACAGAACTGTTGCTGCAAATAATAATACAATACCCTTTGGTTTCGCCAGACTAGCTGATCCTGATATTTTATCAAAAGGGTTTATGTTATCATTATTAATCATCAATTAACTATTTTTATTCATCTTATAATAACTTGTAAAATGGTTATTCGTAACTTTATTAAAAAGGGTTTTATAAAATCTAATTCCGCTTGCAAAAATTGCTCTATAGGACAAAGTCAATTCTTTATTTAAAAAGTACATGCCCATCCAAATACCAATTAAGGTAAATAGTATAGATGCAACAGCAACAAGAATTAAAGATTTGAAAACAAAAATGGCTATAAAATCTCCAATGATATTAGCTGCTACCATAACAAAAACCTTTATGGCATTTATATTAGGTTTGTTAATACTATCCAGTGCAATGCCTGTCATTCTATCAATTGGTAATAACAACCCATAGATAGAAAATATACGAACTATATCTACAACATTAAACCCAGTAACAGGATCAACTTTTAAATATTGTTCTCCTGAAATAATTAACACCAAAAACTCAGCAAAGACAAAAGTGAACCAACTCATAAACACAAATAAATAGGTGAGAGCCCCAGAGTAGGTATAAAATAAATTTCGAACTTCTTTAATTTTACCATGAACACTCGCTTTAGATATTTTAGGGAATGCGGTAGCCACAAAACTTCTTAAAGGAATTTGTTGCAATTCATTGATTTTAAGAGGTATACTATATAGAGCCACAGCAGCACTACCCAATGGACTCAAACTAATAATTAATGTATCTGCGCTTCTTAATAAGTTTGATCCTATAAGCGTAAACGTGGTGTATTTTCCGAAATTCAATAATACTTTATTGGTTTCTGAACTTGCTTTTGTAATATATTTTGTCCCATCCCAACCTAAAATTATAGTTACTAAAGATGTGATAGCGTTAATAATAAGTAACGCAATAACTAATTGATTTAATTCCATTTCTATGAAAAAGAAATGAACTAAAATAACTAAAAAAAAGAGTCCGCTATTTATTGATTTTACTATTAAAATTTTATCATATCTCCTCTCTGCCTGTAAGACAACAAGCGCATTATTCCAAGGCAGATTTAAAAAAGCTAACAATGGATACCACTTAAAAAATAGATTATAACCCGAATTACTAATGGCGTCATTAAACAACGTATAGCAAAACACTAAAATAATGGCTATGAGACCCGTTGCGCCTAAGCCAATTAATGCATTTGACCCTATTAGTTTAGTTCTAGAATCCTCATCTGCACCAGATAAGTATCGTATTAAACCTGTATTGGTTATCCCGAATCTAAACATTTCGACAAAAGACCCAGCTGTTATAAATAACACCCATTCGCCAAAAACATCTAAAGATAAACTTCTTACTAATAACCCAAAACCAGCAACGCCCAAAATTGCAATCACAACATTTCCTGTTAATGAGAGAAAATTATCTTCGCGAACTATTTTTTTAAGCATTTTCATGAGTTCGCTTTATTAAATTTGATTCTTAGAAAAAAATTGGAACTTGAATATTGATTTTATTTTTTTTCTAAACTTGTTACGCGTTTTTGGTAAATCCCCTAATACAGATTCAATCTCATTTATTTTAACACCGTTTATAATAGTATTAAGTTTTGAGCCACAAGCTTCCCTCAAATTAATAATCGCCGATTCATCTGCATCTGACCAAGTTCTGTTAGAACGACACACAAGAATATCTAAATCAGCATTAGTAATTAATTCTACAGGGTAATTATTATAGATTATAGCTGGTAATTCTATGATGACAAAGTCTGGTGAATTATTTAAATGCAAATGGTCTTGCCCTAAAATATCGGTATAACTTTCTGCGTTGTAAAACTTACTATCCATAGCATAAGAATGGTGTTCTGAGGCATCTAGGTAACTAGATACATCTGCTAAGAATGGGTTATCTATATCTATCCGAGAATCTGGATAGCCTAAAATTTTATTTAGAATAGGCGATTTTTGTTTCGATTTAATAGATTCTTTCTTTTCATCATAATTAAGTAGCAACACTTTCTTTCCCTCTTGTTTTAATGTCTTTGCAATATTACCAGCTAAAACCGTTTTACCCTCCATTTTCTGGGTACTAAAAACAACAATTGTTTTAACCGTTTTTTCTATAATATTAGCCCCAAAAAATTGTAATATATTTTGTGTAATGATTTCTATTAATCTTTTTTGAATAAAACCTAAATTAATACTTCCAGGGTCTAATATGATTTTAGGCATCATGCCTAAAGATTGTAATTTTAATATTTTACTTGCCTTATTCGCGTTTTTAAGGGTATCATCAAAATACTCCATAACAAAAATAATCCCTAGTGTTAAAATACCTCCTAAAAATGCAGTTGCAATAATTAATATTGATCTTTTTGTTGGATTTGGGGATAAGGGATAAAATGGAGGATCAATAGTTTTTAAACTAGATGATAATTCACTGTCTTGCTGTTTTAGTTTCGCCAAATTCAATCCATGAAGAATTTCTAAATATCCCTGTTCAGAAACAGAAATCTCACGTTCAATTCTTTTCATATTGGCGCCTGCAGGAGCATATTCTGCATATATTTCCTGAAAATCATTCTTCTGTGCATCTATTACTTTAATTTTCGCCTTAAGGTTTTCAGCTTCAACAACATTATTCATCCATTCTGGAAGCATTTTAGAAATTGGCACCCCTTCAATTGAATTTTGATATGAATATAATTCATCAACATCTTGTTTTATAGCTTCTGTTAATGTTTCAGTCTGGTTTTTTAACGCTGTAAGTTTTATAATATCTTCTTCATTATTGCTAGACTCAATTTCAGCTTGTATTAACGCAATTTTAAAATTCAGATTTCCTAGTGCTTTCTTATTCTCAATAATACTACCACTCTTTGCTTGAATATTTTCCTGTATTTGCAATTTTTCTTCCAAGCGCCTTGTTCCTGCCTGAATTCCAGCTAATTTTGCTGTATTCATCTTATAATCAACCTCCATATCTTCCTTTACGACAGCAACAGCTTTACTCTGCTCGTAGTAGTTTATAATATTAGAACTTTTATTAAACTCAAGAAGTTTGCTTTCTGCCAGCTTTAAGCTTTCTCTTGACTTTTCTAGTTCACTTTCAAAATATTTAACTACGGTACCCGATCTGTTTTCTTTTATGTTTTTATAATTTTTTGTACAAACATGATTATAAATTGCAAGTGTTTGCTGACAAATTCCAGGATCATTAACTGTGTAACTTAATTTCATTAAGTCACTACTATTAATTCTTTCTACACCTACGCTCGATAAAGCTTTGAGAGAATAGTGCTTATCATCATCGTAATTTAACAGCTCATAAACATAATTATCACTGCTGCTTCTCATTAATATCAATAAATTTTGAACCGTCTTTTCGTAGTTATAAAGATCTATTTCTGGCGGTAGCATATTATTAACAACTGCAGTATCGTCGTTAGTAACTGATGTATTACTTCCTATTTCAATATAATTGTAGATATCTTCAGGTATTTTAAGTTTAAGTTCATCATATAATTCCTTTGAAATATACTTGGGGTTTGCTGCGGGTAGCATAATATGAGTTGCTAATAATCTCACAGCCACTTCTTCTTGTGTCTCCCTAGATTTGATGATATTAATTAAATTATCAAATGCAGCATTTGTAGCTTGATAATTAAACTTCTTATCCATTTCAATTGATGAACCCGTAGCTAGGCCTGTATATAAAATGGTTTGTGAAGAAAATTCATAAGAAGGGTTCATGGTTAGTAAAATAACCATAGAACAAAGCAGTATAGGCACTATTAGTAATAGTACGATGTGCTTTAAAATTAATCTTATAAAATCAATTATAGTCATATTCTTAATTTGAAAGTGTTAAACTAAATAGAAACCCAGCCATATCTTCTAACAATTGTTTGGCTATAATAAAATCAGACATTGCTGTTTCGTATTCTGATTCCATTTTTGAGACCAACTCACTTATAATTACATATTCTGATATTTCTATTACACCATTCCTAAATTCTTTTTCAACCATCTCCAGATTAACTTTACCAGAACCTAACCTTTTAGATTTTATTTGAAGTAATTTTTGCTTTAATATTAAATCTTGATAAAGTTGTATAACTGTTTTTCTTAATTGTTCTTTTTCAAATTCGACCATATCTTTCGCCGCATTAACTTCGAATTTTGCTACTCTGATTTGATTTTTTCTACTTATAACATCAAAAATTGGAAACTTTAAATAAAACCCAACACTATAATTAAATTGTTTGGCTGTTGTTAAAGCTGCCGTATTAGAAACACCATCTTCGCTGGTAGCAAAATTGCTTAAATTACCATATCTGGTATCAGCTTGAATTCCTAAATTTTTTGACCAATATATACGCTCAGATGCTAATGTCGATTCCTTAGCTCCAATATTGTTTTTCCGAAAACTCATCATAGCACTCCGTTTTAATACAGAATCTATAACAACTTCAATTGAAGGAAATTTAAATTCACTAACATTTAATGAACTAGTGTCAGATTCAATTAATGAAGTAGAATCAGAATCTAGCGTTTGAGCTTGAATGTTACTAAAAGAAATAATACTTAAACTCAAAATTGATAATTTATGAAAGAGTTTATTCATTTTATGTAGGTTATTTTAATAAATTATAGTGCAAATCTACATTTACAAAACACCATCTTACGAGATATTTCGATGGATATGGGTTTAGTGTAGGTGAATGGAAGTGTTGTAATGTTGAAGACTGCTGCGTGCATTTTCGGAGAAAAAAGATTTAAAGCAAATATTAGTTATTTCTCTTTTTCGCAACATTAACATATTTAATTTCTCATAATCCTCTTTACATCCGAACCTTTTAATCTAAAAAGCTTTAATTTTTCTGATAGTAAAAATTAAGCTGTTAAGCCTAAACAAAATTACTTATTGATTGATTAAGTTTATATTGATATGAATCGTCGTAAAAAATGATTTGAATCGTTTTCTGAAAAATTAAGTAACAGAAAAGACAAAAGATTTCTCTTTTGCCTTTTCTGTTACTTACCATTTTATTTAGAGCCTAAATTTTAAATTTATACAGTATCTGACTGAAGTAAAGCCGGTATAGTTCTTAAAATAAGTTTAATATCATACCACAAAGAATAATTATCCCCTTTAAATTGATCGGCATATTCAATATCGAGACGCATTCTTTCTTCTTCAGACATTATTCCACCTTTTCCTCTCAATTCTACCTGCCATAAACCTGTAATTCCTGGGGGTGCTAAAAATCGTGTTGATAAATCATCTCCTGTTAACAGTTCTGCCTCATAAACTGGCAAAGGTCTGTTACCAACAATAGACATATCACCTATCAATACATTTATCAGTTGTGGCAGTTCATCTATACTCGTGTTTCTTATAAACTTACCAACTTTTGTAATCCTTGGATCATCAACAATTTTCACAAAGGTCGATTTGTTTTTCGCTGCTTCTTGTTTTTGAACATTATACCAATAATCACATATTTTGTCTATACCTTCATGAAGAACTTGTGAGCAATATTCTCCTTCAGGCAAGCTGCTGCATCTTGGGCACTCCTTTTCCTCGGTAACTACTGGTTCAGTTTTTCCTGAGTGGTATTGATTTTTTTCCCTAGCTAAATTGACTAACAACTTATCGGATCCTGTTCTCATCGATCGCAGTTTGTAAAAATCGAATGTTTTTCTACCAACACGCTTCGCTATATAATATACTTTCCCTTTAGATTCAATACGTATTGCCAGCATTATAATTAATAGTAATGGTGACAACATTAATAAGGCTAATGAAGCAAAAACAAAATCGAAAATTCTTTTTGATAATGGAATTTTATAACTTAGTTTCTGTTTAATAACCTTCTTTACCTCTGTATTATTTGCTTTTTGAAAAAGTAATGATTTTGATCTTTTTATAATTTGTTCTGCTTGAGTGGCCGTAGAAACGAAGTAATCGTTAATGCCTTTGTTAAAAGCATCTTTATAAATCTGACTGTTAAACTCTTCCGATACTAAAATAAAAGGTATGTTATTTAAATTTGAATCTTCTTTAATTTGGTCATATAAATAAATCCCGTTATTACCAGGTAAATTATAAGAGCTTATAATTACTTTTATGTCATTGTTATTATTGAGGACATTTAAGGCTTCCAGTCCGTTTACTATTGAAATTATGACCACATTATTTTCTTGTGCACACTGCATATAAGCCTCGGGCGAGCTTCCGACATATAGTATCGTCATAATAAAATGATTGTATAAATTAAATGATTTTTAAACGTAAAGCTTTAATTGATTTACCAATTACTTGCATAGTGAATTGGAAATAAATTCTTCTTAACTAATTCTTCCAGTTCTTCTGGATTAAAAGGTTTTGTTAAGTAATCTTGCGCTCCTAGTTTATAGCATTTTATGCGTTCTTTACTCTCAGTACGCCCTGATAGCATGATAATGGGTGTGTGCTTAGTATAGCCTTTTAGCCTTATTTCTTGTAATAACTCAAAACCATCCATGTTGGGCATTTGAATATCACTTAATATTAGGTGTGGTAAGTTAGTTTCTAGCCATGTTAATGCTTCAACTACTGAGTTCGTTGTAAAAACCTCGTATTGTGATGATAAAAAATGTTCTAATAAGACGCAAGTTGTTAACTCATCATCTACAACTAATATTTTTTTCTTCATGGTTTTGATTTAAAAAATTTTACTCTTAATGTTAAATAATAGTTTTGAAAAATTCAATTGTTTTTACCAACCCTTCATCAAGCCTTATATTTGGTTCCCAGTCTAGTTCTTTTTTTGCAAGTGTGATATCCGGTTTTCTCATCATTGGATCATCAGACGGCAAAGGCTGATAAATAATTTTTGATTTCGATCCTGTAAGTTTTATCACTTTTTCAGCAAGTTCAAGAATTGTAAATTCGTGTGGATTTCCAATATTAACAGGCCCAGTAAAACTTTCAGGCGACCCCATCATTTTAATCATGCCTTCAACTAAATCGTCTACATATTGAAAACTACGTGTCTGATTGCCTTCTCCATACACTGTAATATCTTGATTTTTTAATGCCTGAACTATAAAGTTTGAAACAACTCTACCATCATTAGGATGCATTTTAGGGCCGTAAGTATTAAAAATTCTTATGATCTTAGTCCTAACATTGTTTTGCTTATGATAATCACTAAATAAAGTTTCTGCAGCACGTTTGCCTTCATCATAACACGAGCGTTCACCAATTGGGTTTACATTGCCCCAATACGATTCTGGCTGAGGATGTACCAATGGATTTCCGTATACTTCACTCGTAGAGGCCTGTAAAATTTTAGCATCAACTCTTTTAGCTAATCCCAACATATTTATGGCTCCCATAACAGAAGTTTTTATTGTTTTAATGGGGTTATGTTGATAATGAACTGGAGACGCAGGACATGCTAAATTATAAATTTCATCAACCTCAATGAGATATGGATTTACCACATCATGACGAATCAACTCAAAATATGGGTTGTCAATCAAGTGAACTATATTTTCCTTTTGTCCTGTAAAAAAATTATCTAAACAATAAACCTCATTATCTTCATTCAATAGACGTTCACATAAATGAGATCCAACAAAACCGGCACCACCAGTCACAAGAATTTTTTTTCGTATCATAATGTATTATTACTAAATTTTAATTTACCGAGTTAAGTTCTGGTTTTAAAATGTCTTTCATCGTATTAATACCAATACAGAAATAATCGAAACCGTTTTTCTTCATTTCTTCCTTATCATAAATATTTCTACCATCAAAAATGGCTTTTGTATTTAATAACTTATTTATGATATTATAATTTGGTATTTTAAATTCTGGCCATTCTGTTAATACCGCTAAACAATCAGCATCAATCAAGGCCTCGTATTGATCATTATAATATGATATGGTATTCCCAAAATGATGTTTTGCTTCGTTAATCGCAACTGGATCATATGCCTTTACATTAGCTCCGGCTTTTAGAAGTTTTTTAACTATTTCTAATGATGGTGCTTCGCGCATATCATCTGTTTGAGGTTTAAATGAAAGTCCCCAAATAGCTATCGTTTTACCCTTTAAATCTCCGTTAAAATAATTAGAGATTTTATCAAACAAAACTGATTTTTGAGCATTATTTACGGCCTCAACAGCTTTTAAAACCTGTAAGTCATAATTATTTTCTTCTGCAGTTCTTATTAATGCCTGTACATCTTTAGGAAAACATGATCCACCATACCCAATTCCTGGATATATAAATTTATTACCTATCCGTCCATCAGAACCAATGCCTTTTCGTACATTATTAATATCTGCACCAACAAGTTCACAAAGATTTGCAATATCATTTATAAAGCTAATTTTTGCAGCAAGCATGGAGTTTGCGGCATATTTTGTCATTTCTGCTGAAACTATATCCATAAAGATTATAGGATGCCCATTAAGAGTAAAAGGCTTGTATAAGTTGCTTAATAATTCTTCTGCCCTTGGACTTTCTATTCCGACAACAATTCTGTCGGGTTTTAAGAAATCATCAATCGCCGCTCCTTCCTTAAGGAATTCAGGGTTTGATGCTACGTCAAATTCTATATTTACATTTCTTTTGGTTAATTCTTCTTGTATCGCATTTTTAACTTTTAAAGAGGTCCCAACAGGAACTGTACTTTTGGTTACAACAAGCGTGTAATCGTCCATATATTTGCCACAATCTCGAGCGACTTGAATTACATATTTTAAGTCTGCGCTACCATCTTCATCTGGAGGTGTTCCAACAGAAATAAAGATGACATCAGAACCTTTTATCGCATCCGATATATTGGTAGTAAAATGCAATCGCCCTTTATACATGTTACGAGTTATCATTTTTTCTAAACCTGGCTCGTAAATTGGTATTATTCCTTTGTTTAAGTTGTCAATCTTATTTTGATCAACATCTACACATTGTACATTAATTCCGACTTCAGAAAAACAGGCTCCTGTAACTAACCCAACGTATCCGCTTCCAATAATTGTAATCTTCATACTATCTTATTTTATACAGCAAATTTAGATTTAATGACACTCGAAATTCATTATATTTCGATGGACGGAAGTTCACTGTAGTTGAATGAAATCTTTCTATTGATTAAACGTGTTTTACGACAAATAGACTTCTAAACTTCTAAGACAGCTAAAATAAATCGTGCAATACCATATCATAAGCCCATAATTTTCAGCAATCAATTTTTACCACAATGCTTTTTTAAAAGAAAATAATGGGTTGACTATATTTTTCAATAATCAGACACCCTAGTATGTTTTTTGATTTTTAAATTAAATAGAAGTATTTACAAATGCCTTTAGATGGAATAGCTTTTGCATAGATTAAGCAACAGTAAACGCGTATTTCAGAAGGTAAGAAGAATAAGGTTTTAGTTTTTCACTACTATATTAATTCATGATTATTAGTAAAAGGTATAAAAAGTATACTCAAAAAAAACTGGCCTAATTTAAACCCAGGCCTACAATGACTAAGGTTAATTAAAAAGTATTTATGTTTTGACTAGTGTTAGAGAAGATTTAAACGTTTCATTAGCTCGGCTCTATTCGATCGGCTAACAGGAATGACATCCTTTTTAATAAGTACACTATTATCTTCTATATCTATTATTTTTTGAACATTAATAATAAATGACCGATGTACTTTTAAAAATAAATCATCCGGTAATTTATCTTCAATCTTTTTTAAAGTGGAATGTACAGTATAATTTTTATCTTCAGTCTTTACATGAATGTAATCACCTTTGGCTTCAACCAAGTAAATACTAGGAATACCAATTTTAATAAGACGTCTGTCTATATTTACATATAAGTCATTTCCAGAACTAACTTCAACATTCCCAGAATCTGATGCGCTTTCAGTAGGTTTTACGTCAATTGCTACCGATTTTTGGATTGCCCTTTCAAATCGTGGTAAAACGATTGGTTTCACCAAATAATCAACAATACAATCATACTCAAAAGCCTCAATAGCAAATTGAGAATCAGACGTTGTTAAAATAATTTTTGGTGGGTTTTTTAAGGCTTGAATAAAATCAAAACCATTAAAATCGGGCATATGAATATCCAGAAAAATAAGATCTACCTCATTTTGATTTAAGTATTTTATAGCTTTCATGGCGTTAGGGAACGCCTCCAAAACATTTAAACTGGGAACTTTTGAACAAAGTTGCTCAATAATTGCTCTCGCAGTAACTTCGTCATCAATAATAATACAATTCATAAAATAACATCATATACGAGTTAAAAAGTTGGTTATAACAGTTAAAATATTTTCAAAATCTACTTTACCTACTTCACTATTTTTAATTAAATTGTTTTCAAAATTAGCAGCAACTTCATAACTTTTTTCAAGCCCTAAAATACTAATTTTATGTTTAAGTTTGTGAACATTCTCTGCAGCTTCTTTAAATTTTTTAGATTCTATGTTTTTGAAGTAAACTTCCCTTTCATTTGGGAACTCCATTTTGATAATACCTATTAACTTTTCTTTAAAAGCTTCATCGCTTCCAGAAAGATTATCTATATATAATAAATTTGGTTGTTCCATAGTTATATTTTAATCGTGAAAAAGAACGTAGTTCCTTTATTAGGTTCACTTTCTAACCATAATTTACCTTCATGTAAACCTACAATTTTTTTAACAATAGAAAGCCCAATGCCAGTAGATTTACTGTTATTTACAGCGTGAAAGATTTTAAAAATTTTCTCATGATACTTCTCCTCAATACCTATTCCATTGTCCTGAACCGAAAATTGATAATATTCTGGCAATTCTTCAACCTTAATTTTTACAAACCCTTGGTCCTTATCTATAAAGTTAATAGCATTACTAATTAGGTTTTGAAATACTTGTTGCAATTTCGTTTTATCACCTATTACTGTCGGTAGTTTATTTAAAACTTCGACTTTAACATGGTCTGGCTTATATATAATCCCTATTAAGCCATGTACAAGATCATCTAAATTAACAATATTTTTTTCTTGGTCCGAGAAACCAACACTAGAATACTCTAAAACATCAGAAATCAGCTGCTCCATTTTCTCTAAAGTAGTCTCGATATGCTTAAAATTTTCAATCGAAACTTCATCAAGTTTATCCTTATTGTCTTCTTTAATCCAGTTAATTAGCGCATCAATACTTCGTAATGGTGACTTTAGATCATGAGATACAATGTGTGCATATTCCTGAAGCTCATCGTTACTTTTTTCTAATTCAATTAGGAGACTTTCTTTTTGAAGTTCTAACTTCTTTAAATCGGTTATGTCTAAATGAATACCAATAGAACCCACTACTTCTCCATGTATATTATAATGTGGTGCTCCACTAATAAGCCATTGTCTTTCTTCACCAGATTTGATTTTCACTTTTAACTCATAAGAATTCGATTCTCCTTTTTTTCTTTTTTTATTTTCTTCATCTAAAGTTTTCGCCTCGCTGAGACCAGTAAATATTGATGTCGCATCTTTTCCTACTAATTCAGCATCCGTATACCCCGACATTTCTAAAAAACTTTGATTCGTCATAATAATAATACCATCTGTATTTACCTCACATAAACCAAGATTCATATTAGCTATTATATTTCTATATTTCTGTCTTTGAGATTCCAAACTTTTTCTATAACCTCTCTTAATTGTTACATCAGTAAAAGTCCATAGATACCCGTTAGATTGATTATTTGTCATTGTTGGAACAAAATCTCGTTCTAATATTTTCCCATCAGTCATTGCTAACTCATCACCTAAAACAGTTGTTTTATTTTTAAATATGTGATTCATTTTTTCTAAATAAGCATCAGGATCTGGAAATAATTTTTTAGTGTACTGAGATGCAATAGCACAATCCATACCTATTAAAGACTCAGGAACATCTTGAATATCAAAAAGATCACAGAATTTTTTATTGGTTAAAATTATTTTTCGATTTTCATCTTCTACTACAATACCACTATCTAAATTAAGTAGAAGTGAAGCTAAACGATTTTCAGATTCAATAAGATTATCTTCAGCTTTTCTACTTGCTGTTATATCTCTAACAATTCCTTGAGCGGCAATTGGATTATTATTGTCGTCTAGAATAAGACTTGCATTGATATGTACAAGCTTTTTTATATTTGATTTTGTTTTAATTTTAACCTCAAAGTTGGTGAGGTAACCATCATACAATAATCTATTAAAAGCATTTTCTACATTATCAGCCTCAGAAATCTCGAGTATGGAAAACACATTAGATGCTTTAATTGAATTATCAAAACCCAATAATCCTATTGCAGAATCATTCATTTTAATAACTTCCCCATTAAGATCTATGACAACGTAGGCATCAATAATATTTTCAAAAACACCTTTTAGCTCTGATGTTTTTTCTTTTACAAGCTTTTCAAGTGTTGTGTTAGATTCCTTGAGTTGTTCCGATATAACAAATAATTCATGTGCTTTACTTTCTAATATTTTTTCAGCTGCTTTTCTCGCTGATTTTTCGCGAGCTAAAGCACGTTTAAGGATATCTATTTTACTATTTGACATTAATTTTTGTTTACAATGAACCTCACTTCTGTTCCATCTTCTTTTATTTTCTCTAATACAATGGAAGCCGTAGAATTAAAATGTTTAAATGTTTTATTCATTAATCCCAATCCAAAATGATGCATGGCTCTACCAGATTTGTAAATCATTACTAAAGAATTCTCAGTTTTCTCTTCTATTTCAAATGTTGGTAGTTCGGCATCTGGATATATTTTTCTAACTTCCGTATGAATATGGTCTTCTATGGACGACAACATTTCTATTGGGTCTTTGTAAGTCGCTAATAACCCAGAATAACTTTTATTAATAACACTAAAAAAGTGTTCTCCATAAACCAATAACAAATCATCAATTAATATATCAGTATGGCTGCTTAAACTTTGCAGTAATTGAAGCATTTCTGAAAAGTTATAAGTTCCAATGGATGTATAAATACCATTCGACTCTAAGTTAGATTCCTCTAAAATGGTATCTACCATTTGCAATCCAAATTTATCTTCAACTAAATCTAAAAATTCTGTAAAAACTATACCTTTCAATTATTTTATTTTTAATTCATTAATACTCCAATACGCCAGTAATTTTTCCAATTTAGTCACATACTCTCCATATTTTAAGGGTTTTATAATATAACCCGCAATACCTAATTTATAACATTCCAATAAGTCTTTTTGGTTATTTGAAGTGGTTAAAATAATAGTAGGCAAATATTGTAAAAAAGGATCTTTTTTAAGAAAATTTAAAAATTCAATACCATTAATTTTTGGCATGTTTAAATCTAATAAAATTATGTCAGGTAAATCATCTCTATTTTGTAATATTTTAATAGCATCTTCACCATTATTTGCACCAATAATTTCATGATTTAATTTGAGTGAAGAAATGGTTCTATTCACTTTCATAACTTCGATGATATCATCTTCCAAAAGCAATATTTTCAAATTTCGCATAATTTCTATAAAATTCGCCCTAACAAAAATACTAGAAGTAATTACTTCATTAAAAAATCTTCGTTTATTTAAAATTAAGTATCGATGAATAACTTTTTAATTTAGACGAATGGTATTTTATTTTAAAAAGGTTTCACAACTTGAACATTCATAGGTTTCGGGTAATTTATCAAACGTTGTTTGACTTAATGAATTACTTAGTTTAGTCATTTGTTTACATTTAAGAAATAGCCTGTTTTACTAAAATCAAACTTTTTTCAGAAAAGGGAATTTTCAAAGCAGCCTCATGACCCTTATCAGACATTTTAATCCAAGTTTTTTTTAGTATATCAATAACTTTTTCATCATTGTGTTTTGCAGCAAACTCTTCAAAATAATAATCTAAAAACACCAAACATATAATATCTTCTATAGTTTGAGACTCTTCGTTTTTCTTAATTAGTTTTTTAAGAATAATAGCTTTAACTCTATCCGTAAATTGGTCATCAAAACCTACTTGTTCTAATATGTCGGCAGTTAAATCTGCGTGCATTTTCTTTAAGGTTTCACGCCATTTTAAATACCCAACGCGGTCCATTGGGTAGGCGTCACGTGCTATTTTCCAACGACAAATATGTTGTGCACGTGCCGCTATCTGAAGTGCTTTTGATGCATTAGGTTCGAACCTCAACAACTTCCTCGTCATACGTTGCGAGTACAGTAATTCTTTTGGGTAGTTTAAACCTGCTACCTCATAAGAATTTATATCTTCAGAGTTCGCTTTATCAATTAATGCAATCGCAGTTTCAAATCGTGTGGGCTCCATATTTTAACTTTTATAAATATTAAAATTACAAGATTTTTAGATAGAAAAATATTTAAACTATAAAAAATTACTGATTAGCTTCAACCGTAATAATAACACTTTTCGAAGCCGGTGTTTTAGCTGTGTGTGCAAAACTATCTAAAGGTACTAACACGTTCGTTTCCGGAAAATACGTGGCACAACAGTTTCTAGGGATATCATAACCCACAATTTTAAAATTGTAAGCTTCTCGAATGACCCCCTTATACTCTGACTTCAAATTAACTACTTGCTGTTCTTGTAAATTACGTGCTTTCATATCTTCACGATTCATGAAAACAATTCGGCGTTCATTAAAAACACCTCTGTAGCGATCGTCTAATCCGTAAATAGTCGTATTAAATTGGTCATGACTACGAATGGTCATCATAATTAATTCTTCTTCCTTTAATTCCCAATCTGGAAGTTTATTGCTAGAAAAATTAGCCTTACCTGTTTTGGTTTTAAACTGTCTCACTCTAGCCCCGTTGGGCAAATAAAATCCAGAAGGTTGTTTTAATCGCTTATTAAAATCATCAAATCCATCAACAACTTCAGCAATATCATCACGTACTAATTTATAGTCATCTTTATACTCCAACCAATTGATTTTTGAACGCTCTTTTAAAGTGGCATTTGCAATGCCACAAACCACAGCAACTTCACTTAGCAAATCTTTAGAACAAGGCTCTAAAACCCCCTTAGTTGAAGATACTATACCCATTGAATTTTCTACACTTTGTACTTGAACTCCAGTTTTCTGGTAATCTTTCTCCGACCGCCCTAAACATGGTAAAATTAATGCTTCTTTTCCAGTAACTAAATGCGAACGATTGAGTTTTGTACTGACATGCACCGTAAGATTACAATTTGCTAATCCTTGATCTGAATACCGTGTATCTGGAACTGCTGAAATAAAATTACCTCCCAAACCAAAGAATACTTTAGCTTTTTTCTCGTACATCGCTTTTATGGCATCTATAACTGAATAACCATGCTTTGTTGTAGGTTTAAAACCGTATTTATTTTCTATTTTATCTAGAAACGCTTGTGGAGCAGATTCCCAAATTCCAACCGTTCTATCGCCCTGTACATTAGAATGTCCACGAACAGGGCATGTGCCCGCCCCTTCTTTACCAATACTTCCTTTTAATAATAATAAGTTGACTATTTCTCTGATATTATCAACGGCATTCTCATGTTGTGTTAAGCCCATAGCCCAACAAATAATGATTTTATTGTTGTTTAGAATTAAATCGAAAACGTCGTTAAATATTTCTAAAGATACTCCTGATACTTTCAAGCATTCATCAAAATTATACTGTTTTAAATCTGTAATAAAACTATCATAGCCATGCGTAAATTCGGTGATAAATGCTTTATCAAAAACATTGCCCAGAGTATCTTCTTTCTCCAATAACTTTAGAAGTATCGCTTTAAAAAATGCAACATCTCCATTAATTGTAATTGGAACAAACACATCTGCTATTTGGGTTCCTCCTAATAATAGTTTTACAGGGTTTTGCGGATTGGTAAACTTTATTAATCCAGCTTCTGGAAGTGGATTAACAGCAATTATTTTACCACCATTTTTTTTACACTTTTCTAAAGCCGTCAACATTCTAGGATGATTTGTCCCTGGATTTTGGCCAATTACCATAACCACCTCAGCTTTATATAAATCGTCTAAAGTAACTGAGCCTTTTCCAATACCTAATGTTTCAGACAAAGCACTTCCGCTTGCTTCATGACACATGTTTGAGCAATCTGGTAAATTGGCGGTTCCAAATTCTCGTACGAATAATTGATATAAAAATGCAGCTTCGTTTGTTGTTCTACCAGAGGTATAAAATACCGCTTCATCAGGATGGTTTAAATCATTTAAATGCTGTCCTACTTTTTTAAAAGCATCGTCCCAAGATATGGGCTGATAGTGTGTTGCTCCTTCAGCAAGAAACATAGGTTCTGCTAAACGTCCAGATTTTCCAATTTCAAAATCAGACCAATTTGCTAATTCATCAACAGAATACTTAGTGAAAAAATCAGGCCCAATGGTTTTATTTTGAGCTTCCTCAGCAATGGCTTTGATTCCATTTTCACAAAATTCTCCTAAAGAAGAACGTTCATCATCTGGATCTGGCCATGCGCAACCTGGACAATCAAAACCCCCTTTTTGATTCATTTTGAGCGCTAACTTAAAAGTATCAACAGGATTCATATACTTAGAAACCTGACTAATGGCGGTCACAACACTTTTAAAACCTACACTATTTGTCTGTGGTTTCGTTATTTTTAGATTTTTAAATGTCTCTGGAGTTAGTGCTTTATCTTTTGATGATTTATTCATTTAATTTTAAAATTCGCATTGTGAAGTTTTTCATAATCTTCTTTCGAATCTAAATCTACATTTTTTAATGGAGGTTTTAAAGTTTTTACTAAAGATTCATAAGCTTCAAGAAGCTGCTTTGCTCCATAATCATTACTTAATTTTGATAATGCTTCAAAATAAGTTTTATCAAAAAGTACTGGAACTCCATTTTTACCAAGGTCATAAGCTGTTGCTATTATTTGATTTTCTTTTGGTGTAAAATTTTGAATTATGTCATTCAAATAATCTGAATCTATTAAAGGCTGATCTGCTAGTGTTATAAGTACAGCCTCAGTAATAGGTTTTGCATCTAGGATGTATTTTACCGCACAAGCTATTGATTTTCCTAAACCGTGCTTCCAATCAGTATTCTTTAAAATAGTTACAGCATGATTATGAATTTCTTTCTGAATCAATTCATGATTAGCTCCTAAAACAACTATGACTTCTGAACCCTTTGAATCTATGGCAGTCTTAATAGCATGATTTAATAAACTATCGTCACCCCACTTCAATAGCTGCTTAGGGATTCCCATTCTACTAGAGGCTCCAGCAGCCAAAATAACAATTGCTATCTGCGGTGTTCTATTAGCCTCCATTATTTGGAATGAATTTTTCCAACTTTTTTACTAAGAGACATCGGCTCTTGATTTCTTGTATATGCTAATATTTCAGACACAATAGAAATAGCAATCTCTTGAGGGGTTTCAGAGCCAATATTAAGACCCGCGGGACCATGAATGGAGTCAAAAAATTCATCTGAAATTTCAGGACAGTATTCTATAAATTGAGACAGTAAATCATCGCGTCTTCGAATAGGGCCTAACAATCCTATATAGTTTGGTGTTACTTTTTGCAGAGCCACTAAATAACGTAAATCATAAGCGAAATTATGAGTCATTAGTGTTATAGCTGTTTGATTATCAATATTGGAAACATCAAAATCTTCTGGCGTAGTTGCATAAATTGCATGTGCTCCAGGAAAATCTTTAATAGACTTTGATTCTGTAGCTCTTGCTAATATTGTCACTTCCCACCCAGTTAGTGCTGCATATTTACATAATTGAACGGCATCATGTTCTGACCCCACAATCAATAATTTGAAACATGGTGGCATAACTTGTTTAAATACAGACCACTTAGAAATTCTGCTTTTAGTATGCGACCTATCTAATGGAAAGGATTCTTTATCGATCTTCACAAAAGACCCAAATTCGGAATTTACGCCTTCTCGTTTTTCAAAATAAGACAACACTTCAAACGGTTGTCGATTTTTTAAACATTCAGAAAAAGTATTAATAAATTCCCGATCTGGATTAAATGGTTCTATCAAAATGTATAAAACGCCTTCACAACCTAAACGGTAGAGTCCATCATAAGTCATTATTTTTGGGACACCGTTTTTAAAAACAGTTTGAGCTTGTAATAAAATTTCTTTTTCTACACAACCACCACTAACAGCTCCAATCAAGGTTTCATTTTCCAAAATAAGCATTCTTACTCCCGGTCTACGATATGAAGATCCGTCTAAAGCAACCACTGAAGCCAAAACAGATTTGAGCCCATTTGTATTTGCTTTAATTCCTTCCTCTACAATTTTATTAAACTCGTGTGTCATACGTTAAAACTAGCAAAAGCCTTTATAAAAAGGCTTTTATTTGCCATAGTCTGTTTAAGTTTAGCCTAAAACCTTTTCACTAATATTCATGTTACTCATATAGGGCTGCTTGGTTAAGCGCTTACCTGTTGCCTTATAAATGGCATTAGCTACCGCTGCCCCAACAGGCGGTAATGTAGGTTCTCCTAGACCAGTTGGATCGATATTACTTTCGATAAAATGTACATCTACTTTGGGTGTTTGCCCCATACGAATCAATTGATATGTATTGAAATTATTAGATTGTGGAATTCCATTGCTGAAACCAAAATCAGAATACAATGCGTGTCCTATGCCATCAATAACACCTCCTTTAGCTTGATTCATGGCACCCAATGGATTGATAACAATACCACAATCTATAGCGCAAGTAACCTTCTTAACATTAGGGACACCATTTTCCATGGTAATATCAGCAACCTCAGCAACGTGTGTGTTATGACAATAATAAACAGAAAGCCCTTGATAAACACCTGCTTCATTTTTACCCCAATTTGATTTTTCAACAGCCAATTTTAACACACCTTGTAAACGTTCTGGACTGTAATCAATTTTAGGATCAGGATTCTTTTTGACCTTATCAAGTAAATCCATGTGCAATTGAACTCTATCTACTCCTAATTCTTCAGCTAACTCATCAAAAAAGCTTTGCTCTGCACTTGCCAAGAAATTTGTAAAAGGTGCTCTCCACGCGCCTGTAGTAATATTACTTTTATAATTTGCCGTATCCACTTGATAATTTTCAATAGCACCTGCTGGGAAAAAATTAGGAATTGAGCCATACATATTTCCATTAACACAAGCTTCTTTTAAGTGATAACCTGTTAACTTACCATCTTTTATTGAAGCTGCTATTTTATATTTTGTTGAAGGTCGATAAACCCCTGTAGTCATATCATCTTCTCTTGAGGACACTATTTTTATAGGTTTTTGAATAGCGTTAGAAATCTCAGCCGCTTCATAAACAAAATCACCATATAATCGACGTCCAAAACCTCCTCCCATTCTAGTCATCTCTAAATGAACATCTTCAATATCTCGACCTAATAAATCTGAAACTACTTCAGCTGCAGCTTGCGGTGTTTGAACTGGGCCAACCAAATGCACTTTATCAGGTGTTACATTTGCAAAGAAATTCATTGGTTCTAGCGTATTGTGAGGTAAGAAAGGTGATTCGTAAACACGCTCCATTACCTTGTCTGCAGAGGTAAAAGCCTCTTTTACATTACCATCTTTTCGCATTGTATTAAATTCATTTCCATTCAATAAATCTAATAATATACTGTCGTGATTTCCGGAACTTTCAAGAGGTGTTTCGGTTTTCCAAGTTGCTCTAATAGCACTCTTCCCTTTCATAGCATCCCAAGTGGTTTTAGCGATTACAACCACTTTATCTGAATTACTCATTTTCATGGACCAATTCCACTTTCCACTTTCTTGATAGTCTCTAACTTTTTTACCAATGGTTATCACATCAATAACTCCAGGTAAAGACCTTGCTCCAGAATCATCATAAGATACTAAGATCTGCCCAAAAGCTGGTGGTCGCAAAACTGTAGCATAAAGCATACCTTCTTCTTTATAATCTATCCCAAAAAGTGGCTTTCCAGTTATAATTTTATCAATATCTACATTCCCTTTTCCTTTACCAATAATAGTAAAATCTTTTGGGTCCTTTAAAGTAACATCTTCTGGAACTTCAAGCACAGAAGCTTCTAAAACAACATCTCCATACCCTAATGTTTCTCCTTTCGAATTCGTAATAACGCCAACTTTGGCAGTACATTCTGAAGCATCAACGCCCCATCTAGCCGCTGCAGCATTAATCAACATTTGTCTTGCCGTCGCTCCTGTTTGTCTTAAAGGCTCCCAACCTTGTCTTATTGACTGACTTCCACCAGCTACCTGACGCGTATAATTTTTAGTATCAAGCTTGCCTTGCTCAACATAAATATCATCCCAAGCCACTTACAATTCTTCGGCAATTAACATGGGCATAGACGTTTTAACACCTTGACCAATTTCTGGGTTTGGTGAAAAAATAGTGACTTTCCCTTCGGGAGAAATCTTTATAAAAGCATTAAAATCATTGTAATTTAACTGACTTAAATCAACTGGCATTTTTGCATCCGGCTTACATGCATTAAATAAATTAAAACCTATTAGCATACCACCACTGGCTAATGCCGATGTTTTTAAGAATGATCTTCTATTAAATGTTATTCGTTTTGAAGGTTTCATTGTAAAGATATTTACAGGTTAATTAACTTATTTTTTTAGAGGCCACTTTTACAGCCTCCTCGATACTATTATACGCAACACACCTGCAAATATTACCATTCATAGCATTTCTAATTTCTGATTCAGAAGGACTAGGATTATTATTCAAAAAAGCTGAAGCCGTCATGATTTGACCTGCTTGACAATAGCCACATTGTGGCACATCAACTTCTTTCCACGCTTGTTGTACAGGATGATCACCATTTTCAGATAACCCCTCAATAGTTTTGATATCAACACCTTCTGCTTGGGACACTTGCAACAAACAACTTCTCATTACATTACCATTTACATGGATATTACAAGCTCCACATTGCTCAATACCACACCCATATTTGGTACCTACTAAATCTATTTGATCTCTAAGAACCCATAACAAGGGTGTATCCATATCCGCCTCAACAGTATGGCTTTTGTTATTAATTTTTAATGTGAATGTTGGCATAATTTTTATTTTCGTATTAGGATACAAAAAAAATAAAATGACTAAGATGCCAATACCATATTTTAACAATGGATTAACTGCGCTTTTAAAAAGTATGATGTTATTTTATATTTTGTACTTCCCGAATTATGGGATATTGTTATGGAAGAATTTACTGTAAGTCTTAAAAATTAACCGTTATCCTTAATAAAGTCCAAAGCGCGTCTCTCATTATAATACACATTTTTCTTGCCAACAAACCCTGAATGCCCTCCATACTTGGGCATCTCTAAATGTAAATTACAATTATTTTTTGCTTCTTTAACAGGATAACATTCTGCTGATAAAAATGAATCATTTAATGCATTAATAATTAATGTGGGTGTTTTTATATTTGGAAGAAATTGTAAACTGCTGCACCTAAGATAATAATCTAGAGCATTTTCAAAACCATGTGCTTTTGCAGTATAAACGTTATCAAAACTTGTTAATGTTTTAATAGCATCTAATTCTTCTATTTTTAATAAGTCTGGGAAGCGTTGTTGCTTAGTCCTTAATCTACTAACTAAATGCTTTAAAAACCTATCGTGATATAGTTTATTTTTAAAAGTATGTAATTCTCTAGCAGACCCGGATAGATAGCATGGTACAGAAACAGCAATTGCTGTTTTAACTTGAGTAGGAACTTTATCTCGTTCTCCTAAATATTTTAAAATAATATTTGCTCCAAGACTGATGCCTTTTAGATGTATTTCTGAATACTTTTTAACTGAAACAGCATGTTCAATTACAGCCTCTAAATCTTCCGTAGCGCCTGAATGATAACTATAATATTTTAAATTATCTTCTCCACTACATCCTCTAAAATTTACACAAATTGCGTCTACACCATTTTTATTAAAAAGTTTAGCAGTTCCAGTCATATACGGACGTTGGCCATTTCCTTCAAGACCATGTAATAAAATAATAAGCTTACTTGATTTAGATTCAGAAAAACTCCAATCCAAATCTAGAAAATCGCCATCTTTTAATGTAATACGTTCTCGTTCTTGCTTTAAAGACACACGTCTTACTAACCCGGAATACACTGTTGAAATAAATCCGTTTTTAAAGTAAAATGGTGGTTTATAAGTTGACTCTATTATTGGCATATTCTAATTAACTTCTAGGGTAGTAAATTTAAATTCAGAGCCATTAAACAAACCTTTATCACTTAATTTTAATGATGGAATAACCAATAGTGCCATAAACGACAACGTCATGTAAGGCGCATTCAACTTACTCCCCAAACGTTTAGCCATTTTATCCAACTCAGCATATTGTTTTCCTATGGTTGCACCATCCTTATCGCTCATAATTCCTGCAACTGGTAGTGACACTATTTTTTCTTCTGAGTTTGAAATAGCACAAATACCTCCTTTATTTTTAATAATTAAATTTACCGCTCTACGGATGTCCTCATCTGAAACACCAACAGCGATAATATTATGAGAATCATGACCAACCGAACTCGCAATAGCACCTTCCTTTAAACCAAAGTTTTTAATGAACCCTATAGCCGGATTTTGATTTTTGTAACGATTCACTACTACCATTTTTAATATATCTTTTTCTGTATTTGAAACTAAGTTTCCGTTTTCGATTAAAGCATCTTCTATGAGTTCATTAGTTACTAATTGCCCTTCCAAAGCTTCAATAACACGAATTTGTTTCGCTGTAGATTCTATTTTAAAATCTGATACTTCTTTTATGTTACAGTTGAAATTATTTAAATTTTCAAAAGACACTGGTTTTATATTTGAGACGCCATTATTAAAAACTAACTCACCATTAATATAAGTTTGAAGCGTATTAAAATGCTTTATATCTTCAACAACAATAAAATCTGCATCATCACCAACTTTTAATAAACCAACATCCAAATTATAATGTTTAATTGGATTAATACAAGCCACTTTCAATACTTTAAAAACATCAATTCCTTTTGCTACTGCTCTAGCGCAAAGCTGATTAATATGCCCGACTATTAAATCATCTGGATGTTTATCATCACTACAAAACATCATGTTTTCAAAATGATCTTCCAAAAGATCAATTAAAGCTTCAAAGTTTTTGGCTGCACTTCCTTCTCTAATTAAGATTTTCATGCCTTTTTGAAGTTTCTCTAATGCTTCATCATAAGTAAAGCATTCATGGTCTGTAGACATTCCTGCACTTATATATTTCGAAACATCTTCTCCTCTTAGTCCAGGTGCATGACCATCAACTGGTTTTTTATAATGTTTTGCCCATGCTATTTTTTTCATGACTTCTTCATCATCAAAAAGAACGCCTGGGTAATTCATCATTTCTGCTAAATACTTAATATCTGGATTTTTAAGTAATGTTTTAATATCATCTGAATCTATAACAGCTCCTGCTGATTCAAAATTGGTTGCTGGCACGCATGATGGTGCACCAAAGTTAAATTTAAAAGGGACTTCCTTACCATTTTCAATCATAAACTCCACACCTTCCACTCCAAGTACATTGGCTATTTCATGCGGGTCTGAAACAGTAGAAACCGTTCCATGTTTTACTGCCAATTTAGCAAACTCACTTGGCACCAACATAGAACTTTCAATATGAATATGGGCATCTACAAAACCAGGCATGATATAATCATTTACATCATGGTCTTTTTCTTTAATACTTATAATTTTGCCATTTTCTACGGATATTTCACCTTTAAAAATTCGCCTATTTTGTATGTCTACTATTTGTCCTTGTAACTTCAAATGGTGATTATGGTTTTAATTCTATTTTTAAAATATGCTTTGTGTTTTCGGTTACTCTAAAACGATTATCTGCCCTTCTATTAACAACCCAAATTATATGATCACCAGAACACAATAGCCACGTGTTTTCTTTATCTAAAAGCGATAATCTTTCATCTTTAAAATACTTACTTACTTTTTTCTTTCCAGACATTCCCAGCGGATAAAACACATCTCCTTCTTTTTTATTTCTTAAAGTTAATGGAAATTTTAATAATGCTTTATCTACATAAATACAGTTTAAAGAAGGTTCTAAAACAGCATCAGTTTCATCAAAAAACAAAATTCCTAGCGTTGTTTGTTTCTTTTTATCGGCTTCTGAAATCAAAATCTCTTGATAATCATTAAGCTGAATTTTGCTTAGCAATAACTGGTTTCTATTTTTGATAAGTCTATGTGTATTGGAAAACACTTGCTTTCCCGTTTCAGCATCTAATAAATCAACAACATCGTTCCATTCTGTAAATCCGTAATCTTTAAAAATCTCAAATAAATATGCTTTTGGATTATTTACATTTTTAAATTCTGAAATTTTAAACGCTACATGATTCTCATCAATGGTTTCAATGGCTCGCTTTAATACTGCATTTGTACTTTCTTCAATAATATCGGCCGTGTCATTTAAGTTACTTAGCGTGCTCTGAAAACTTTGTAATAAACTAGGATTAATCTCCTTTAAAATAGGGATAACTTCATGTCGTAATTTATTCCTTAAATATTTAACCGATTTATTGCTGCTATCATCTCGCCACTTCATGTTATTCTCTTGAGCGCAAGTTTCTATATCCTTACTTGAGAAAGACAACAAAGGTCTAACAAACTTATCATTAACTTCTGGAATCCCTTTTAAACCTTCTAACCCTGTGCCTCTAGTAAAATTTATTATAAAAGTTTCTAAATTATCATCAGCATGGTGTGCTGTTAAAATATAATCAAATTTTAATTGCTCAGCGAGTTCTGCGAACCAAGTATAACGTAATTCACGCGCTGCCATTTGGATGGAGCGTTTGTTATCTTTTGCATACAACTCCGTGTCAAAACGTTCTACAAATACTTCTAATTCTAAATTTTCTGCTAATTGCAAAACAAAATCTTCATCAGCATCACTCTCATTTCCTCTTAAATTAAAGTTACAATGTGCTAATGCGATATTGAGCCCTAATTTGTGACATAAATGTGTTAAAACAACACTGTCTAAACCTCCAGAAATAGCAATAAGGAGTTTACTTTGATTTAAAAAACCTAGCCTATTTTCAATATGTGTTTTAAGATGATTAAGCATGGTCTCAAAGATACAACTTTGCTAATGATATAATCATCTTTCATTAGTTTTCAAATGACAAATATCATGTGATTGAACTAAAAATTTTGTAATTTTAAAGAACTAATTTAATACCATAAGCTATGTGCTCTACAGATAAATTAAACGATAAAACCACCCAAACTGAATTTAATAAAAAAGTAGTTTCAGCAACGCATCATATACAAGCATATGTTAAACATCGTTTATACATTGCAGAATCTACGCGGATTATACCAAAAAACATGTATAAATCTAATGATATTATTGATGAAGGTATAGCAAAATTTTACGAAGCTGGCTATAACATTGATGATGATGAAGCGACCATAAAAATTAAGCTTTTTAAAATAGTTGATTCTGACTTGGATGAATTGTTTAAAAAAGAAAAATTCCATCAAAATACGATGAGTACAAATTCCATTTTAGAAGACGAACTTGATGGGCTAGATGAAACATTTACTGTTGATGGTGGTTATGATTTTATAATGAAAGATGATTTAAACGATATTTCTTATAAACAAAATAATGACGCCAAGCATGTATTTCTATACGATGATAATAACTCTATCATTAAAAATGCTCTGGATATCTCTGATATATCTTTAAAACGTAATAAACATTTATTAGGAAGACTTTATACTTGGTTACCTTTAAGAGTCTCTGATATTGTAGATTTATTTGTTTTTGGTAAATTAACATTTGATGAAATAGCAACAGTAAAAGCTATTGAAACCAAACGTGTTGAGCGTGTTTTAAAACTAGCTATTGAAGATTTTAAAGAACATTTGGACTAGTTTTCCAAGACCTCGCGCATGGCTTTGGCTTTAACTAAACATTCCTCATATTCTTTTAAAGGAATACTTTTAGCAGTAATGGCACCACCTACAGAATAAGACACGTACTTTTTTGTAGCGTTATATAAAATACTACGTATAACTACATTAAAATCAAAATCGCCGTTAGGAGAAAAATAACCTATGGCTCCAGAATAAACACCACGTTTAGTTTCTTCTAAATGTTCAATAATGTTCATTGCTGAAATTTTAGGTGCTCCAGTCATACTGCCCATAGGAAATGTGCTTTTAATAATATCGATAGGATGTGTTTTCACATCTACTTTTGAGGTTACTGTTGAAATCATTTGATGCACTTGATCAAACGTATAAATTTTACATAATTCTTTTACTTCAACACTTCCTTTTAAAGCGGTTTTAGATAGATCGTTACGCACTAAATCAACAATCATAATATTTTCACTGCGTTCTTTTTCATCGTTCAATAAATCGGTTTTTAACTGATTATCTTCTGCTATACCTTCTGAACGTTCTGCAGTACCTTTTATAGGTTGCGAGATAATAATATCCTCTTCCTTTTTTATATAGCGCTCTGGAGATGCACACAGCACATATTTGTCCTGTAATTTAACAAAAGATGCAAAAGGTGGTTTAGATATGGTGTTGAGTTTTTTATAAGTTTCAAGAGGGTTTATACAGGTGTTTTCGGCAAAAAACTCTTGGCAAAAATTAGCTTCATAAATATCGCCACGATGAATATGAGTAAGCATGGTATTGACTTTATCAAAGTATTCGTCTTTATGAATTCGGAGTTTGATTTTGATATCGCTGCATAACGAATCACTTTGCGCCTCTTTAATATTTTTAATCGTGTTTAAATCAGCTTCTAATTCATCATCAACACAATTTAAGTATTGAATCTCGACTTGATTGCCCTTTAATAGATACAACTTTTTAGGTTGAAAAAAATATAAATCAGGAAAACCCAAAGCATCATAATTATTAGATTTTAAAACTTCAACATCATTTTTTAAATCGTAAGTGAGATAACCAAAAATCCAATCCTTCGTAGTGCTATAATATTCTTTAAGTTTTACAAAACCATGAAAGTAATCGGTTTGAATACTTGTAAATGCATCAACCGCTAAAACGGCATCATAGCTGGAGTAATTCTGTTCATAATTATTTGAGTCTAACCAAACCACATCATCAAATTGCTGCGCCCAAGTCAGTAATTGATTTTTAAAATTTTCGATATCCTCGAAAGTATGAATGTGTTTTGTTCTCAAATAAAAATATTATCAAGCGAAGTTACTTAGAATACTTAAAAAATTAAGACTTTTGTACATAATAACAAAGCGCATGTATACTTTAAAAAACGATAAACTTAAAATAAGTGTAAAAAAAACTGGAGCTGAACTCTGTAAAATTACTTCTATTAAGAATAAAACAGATTTTATGTGGAATGCAGACCCTAATGTATGGGGAAGTTATGCCCCTAACTTATTCCCCATTATTGGAGCGTTAAAAGAGGATGCTTATGTTTTTGAAAATAAAAAATACGAGCTTCCAAAACATGGCTTTGTTAGACATAATGAAGATGTTATTTTACATGAACAAACCGAAAACAGCTTAACTTTTAAATTAGTTTCAAATGACGTTTTATTTAAAAACTACCCTTTTAAGTTTGAGTTTTATATGACTTATACCTTAACCGATAATAGTCTTAAGGTTAATCATACCATTAAAAATATGGATACTAAAACCCTGTATTTTTCAGTTGGCGGACACCCTGCGTTCAAATGCCCAGTGTTCAAAAACGAAAATTATGAGGATTATTTTTTAGAGTTCGAATCTGCAGAAAATTCTAAACGACATATGATAAATATGGAAAACGGGCTTATTTCTTCAGAAACAGAGCCTGTTTTTAATAACTCAAACAAAATTCACTTAGCACATGATTTATTTCATGAAGATGCGCTTGTTTTTAAAGATCTAAAATCTAGAACCGTTACTTTAAAAAGTATTAAAAACGGAGGTATTCTTTCTGTAGATTATAACGATTTCCCATACTTGGGTATTTGGGCAAAACCTAATGGCAATTATGTTTGTATTGAACCGTGGCTTGGTATTGCAGATAATGAAACTACTAACCAAAAGCTTAAAGACAAAGAAGGAATCTTGAGTTTAGATTCTAACAAAACGTTTGAGGCTGCTTATAATATTGAAATACACAACAGCCATTTAGTTTAAAGCCAAGAATAAGTTTAACTTTGCCAACAAAATAGTAACATTTTGACTTTTCACGATTTAAACATAAACAATCAACTTTTTAACGCCTTAGACGATTTAGGGTTCATAACACCTACACCAATACAGGAGCAAGCCTTTAATGTGGTCTCTTCAGGAAAGGATGTCGTTGGTATTGCGCAAACAGGTACAGGAAAAACCTTTGCCTACATGTTGCCTATTCTTAAAGATTTGAAGTTTTCAGAGCAAGAAAACCCTCGTGTTTTGGTTTTAGTCCCTACGCGCGAATTGGTTGTTCAGGTCGTTGATGAAATTGAAAAGCTTTCAAAATACATTAACAATCGTATTTTAGGAGTTTATGGTGGTACAAATATTAATACACAAAAGCATGCTATTGCTGACGGTGTTGATATTTTAGTGGCCACACCTGGGCGCTTATATGATTTGGCTTTGAGTCGGGTTTTACAACTTAAATCGATTCAGAAATTAGTGATTGATGAAGTGGATGTGATGCTAGACTTAGGTTTTAGACATCAACTAATAAATATTTTTGACATTTTACCAGAGCGTCGACAAAACATCATGTTTTCAGCAACCATGACGCAAGATGTTAATTTGCTGCTTAACGATTTCTTTAAAAGTCCAGAACGAGTTTCTATAGCGGTTTCTGGAACACCACTTGAAAATATTTCACAGCAACGTTATAATGTGCCTAACTTTTACACGAAGGTGAATTTATTGACGCATCTCTTAAAAGATACCGAAACCTATAACAAGGTGCTGGTTTTTGTTGCTTATAAACGTATGGCGGACCGTTTGTTCGAAAATTTAGATGAACGCTTTCATGATGAATTATGTGTTATACATTCTAACAAAACACAAAATTACAGACTGCGAAGTATTGAGCAATTTAGAAATGGTGATAACCGTATTTTAGTAGCTACTGATGTTATGGCACGTGGACTCGATATTGATAACGTTTCTCATGTAATTAATTTTGATACACCGGATTTTCCTGAAAACTACATGCACCGTATTGGTAGAACAGGGCGCGCTGAACGCGAAGGTCAAGCTTTAGTTTTTTCTACAGAAAAGGAACAAGAATCTATTGAAAATATTGAGTTGTTAATGAAAATGACCATCACGGTTATAGACATTCCTGACACCGTTGAAATTTCTACCGACCTTATCGAAGAGGAACGTCCACAAATAAAAGAACATAACAACCCTTTTAAACGTAAAGACGAAGATGCGCCAGGACCAGCGTTTCATGATAAATCTGAAAAGAACTCTAAAGAAAACTTAGGAGGTTCTTATAAGTTTAAAATTGCTGCCAAATACAAAAAGCCAAAAACTAAAGGCGATAAGAATTATAATAGACGGAATAAGAGGTAGTAATTTTTGAATAATGAATTCTAGGAATGTCTCTAATCTATTTTCTTAAATAAATTTTTATGGTGATAAAATTTATTATCTTACTTGGAAATAAATTTAGTTACACGCATGGTCTTTTTATTCTTAAAAGCAGCTCTAGTTATTCTTATATGTATTATCCTGTTATGGATTTTAAGTGTTTACTTAAAAAATGCCAGTATAGTTGATATATTTTGGGGATCTGGTTTTGTCATTGTTAATGCCGTTTACTTTTTTTATCAAGATGTTGTTTATACACGACATATTATATTACTTGGTTTAGTAACACTTTGGGGTTTACGATTGTCCATATATTTAGCTTACAGAAATATTGGGAAGGGTGAAGATTTTAGGTATCAAGAATTTAGAAGAAAGTATGGAACACATCGCTACTGGTGGGTAAGCTTTTTCCAAGTCTTTCTATTACAAGGTGTTTTAATACTTATCGTTTCCTTACCATTATTAGGATCAAATAATTATACTCAATCTAATCAAATATCGTGGATAGATTATGTAGCCATACTCGTTTGGATTATCGGGTTTATTTTTGAAAGTGTAGGCGATTATCAACTAACAAAATTTAAAAGTAATCTAAGTAATAAAGGCAAAGTCTTAAACACAGGTTTGTGGAAGTATACACGTCATCCTAATTATTTTGGAGATGCGGCAATTTGGTGGGGTTACGCTCTTTTTTGTGTGTCATCAGGTATTTATTGGCCAATTTTAGGATCTATGGCTATGACTTTTTTAATTATTAAGATTTCTGGTGTATCCCTTTTAGAAGATTCTTTAAAAGATAAAAAACCGGACTATCAAAATTACATGAAGCAAACAAGTTCATTTTTCCCTTGGTTTCCAAAAAAATAAAACATGTTAGAGTACTTAAAAAACAACATATGGCTTATTATTTTTATTTTATGGGGATTACCTCTAACCTATTATAGAAGTAAATTTAGAAAGATTGTTTACCAAACAGAAAGTTGGACAATCAATATAAAACCGCTTTTTTTTAAAGAAATTAAAGCCCTTTTTGGAAATATGTATCCAGAGAACAAGGCCTATAAAAAATTTAGAAATTTTTATTTGTTTTATCTAGCTGTGTATGTACTGCTCTTTTTATTCTATTTACAATTTAATTAAAATTGTAATAATTGGTATTAAGGCCCTGAATTTTATGAAGTGCTTATCGTATTGTATAACAAATTTAAAGCGATTAAAATGATAAAAAATAAATTTAAAGTAGGAGATAAAGTAAAAGTTTGCAATGACTTAATAACTGTTATTGAACGAATTGAACGTGATATGGGTGAAACTTTGTATTGGTTTAAAGACGATAAAGGCAAACTTTGGAATCAAACAGAAATAGCCATTGAATTAGCATAAGCGTATTTTTGTTATACGTTGTTATGTGCTTTTTTAATTGCATCATAACGGCGGATATAAATAATTAAAAAATGTGTCAACCTTCAAACCAGCCCAAAAAAAG